>Ga0208766_1000572_pt1 | contig 20392 bp, 18 predicted proteins | sample ETN01SmetaG_3_FD_185792 | JGI IMG/M metagenome (GOLD analysis project Ga0208766, IMG submission 185792) | Marine microbial and viral communities from oxygen minimum zone, Eastern Pacific Ocean - ETNP2014F12-01SV263 (SPAdes) (version 2) | ecosystem: Environmental > Aquatic > Marine > Oceanic ... | reverse complement strand
AAAGACCAAGGCTCCAAAACCCATATTAGAAGCTGCATCAAGCACTATAGGATAACCCACATCATCAATAACTTCTTTGCTAACCATCTCGCTACTTATAGTGCGAGATAATCTTCTGTATTGAGAAATATAGTGAATAGCAAAATCAACGCCCACACCAATTATAATTGAGGAAAGAATTGCTGTAATATGACTAAGCTCAATACCAAAAAATCCCATAAACCCAAAATTAATAATAACAGCTGATGTTAATGGAACCACAGCTAAGACACCCCATAGCGCTCTTTTGAAGAAAAATGAAGCCAGGATACCAATAACCAATAAAGATGCAAAGATGCTAATAAATGATGATCTGACAATAAGAATAACCAGATCCCGAAATACTACTATCATACCCGTCACATCAATAATTGATTGATCATTAAAGTTTTCACTAATATGATTATTCAATTGATTGGTGTAAGAGAAAATTTCTTCAGTAGACATCACTTCTGCAAACGCGGTAATAAGTCCAATCTTATATTCGTAATCTACAAGGGCTTCAAAATCATCTGGATCACCAGACATAGAATACATCGTAAATAAATTATTCACCTTACCACGACTTTCAGGAATAGTTTCATACTTGAGATCATCATTCATTACTGTGCGGTGCATCTGCTTAACAACATCAGCAATAGAAAAACTTGTTGAGACCTGCTCATCTTGTACCATAAATGATTGCAGGTTAGACATATCAGCAAGCGTTGTTGGATCTTTTAGATCGCCTTCTATCCTAACGCGAATATCAACAGTGCCATTCATTTCATTATCCATAAAATCCATACTATCGCGTATTTCTGTTCCAGGTTTGAAAAAATTACGCATATTGACATCAACGGTTACTTTTGTTACTCCGTACAATCCAATCGTTACTATAGTTAAGCCTGTTGCCAAAACACGCTTAGGGTGATTTAAAACTGCTAAACCAAGCTTATCAACTAACTTTTCAAAGATACTTGGTTTAGTAAATGCAGTAAGTTCAGGATTCCATTTTTTTATACTAATAACTGCTGGAAGTAGGAGTGAGCTTAAAAACCAGGCCCATGTTATTCCGATTGAAATTGATATTCCATACCCAATCAATGGTTGGATTGGAGAGGTTGTCATAATTAGAAATGCAGAGATTGTAGTAATGCTTGTCACAAAAATAGGCACTAATAACGAATCCATGGTTGATGCCACAGCTTTCCTAGTATTTTTTTTTGAACGCATCTCCCGAAAAAACTTTGAAACAATATGCACTCCATCTGAATTTGCAATCGTAAGCAAAATAATCGGCATTGAAGTGTTGGCTAGTGTAAATAAGAACTTATTTGATCCAGTAAAATAATATATCCATCCCATTGCACCTATCATGGTAAACAATGAAAGAATTATTACCATCAAAACCATCGCAACTCCAGCTATACTTCTCAAATTTAATAGTAATGTAAAAATCATAATCAACATACCAAATCGCATCAGGCTGAATGCATCATTACGAATAAGTCCTGGCATTATCCCTGATATATATGCATTCCCCCCGTAGTGTACATCATATCCTTTAAGAATCTTATTTGACTCTTCAACAACAATTTTAGAAAAGAGATCAAATTTTTCATTACCATAAGGTTGAACAGTTATAGTGATATAGTCATCATTTTCACTAATAAAGCGTTTTTTTATTGAAGGATTCTTTGATAAGTAATGCTTAATGTCATCTAATTCAGATGGTGATAATTCGCGCTTTGTTTGTAGGTCATCCACCTCCATAAAATCATCTACATTATCAATTCGATTCGTATTAACTAAAGAAAAAACTTCCTCTATTTGATTAGTGGACTCCAGCGTTTTTGTCAAATCCCACATGTCTAAGAAGGCCTTGGTATTATATACAGATTTGCCTTTTTGACCAAAAGCGATATAGATTAATTCTGTACTTCCAAATTCATCTTGAATTTCATCCCAAGCGATTTTGGATTCTAAATCAGAAGGTAAAAGCTTCATCATATCATCATCGATCATAAAAGATAATCCACCAGTGGCCATTGCAATAGTGGCAAGCAAAGATATAATGATTGACCTAATTGGATGATCTAGGCTTTGAGTAATAAACCATCTTCTTAAGGGATGGGAGGAATATTTTTTCTCAATATTGGTCGTAGTATTCTTCAACTTCTAAATGCCCCCGTTTAAATTATTAATCTTTCGAAATAAAACCCACGAAACCTATTAATCATATTTTTTGAATGGAAGTGTAATTCCGATAAAAAATTTATAAAATTTAACCATCTGACTACAAAGGATTTTTATGAATTTGATTAAAGATTACAATAACTTCATTCAAGGAAATTAAATGAAAAATTCTTTCAAAACTCCTATCGTGATTTTAGCCAATGGTTCATTTCCATCACATGATGAACCTTTAAATTTTTTACTTTCAGCTGGTACATTAATTTGCACTGATGGATCTGCTAATAATCTAAGAGATCTTCAATTAGAGCCTCATATCATTATTGGTGACCTCGACTCTATTCAGGATCAAAATACTTTCAAAGGTCTTGTTATTCATGATACCAATCAACACAATACCGATCTTGAAAAAGCGATTGAATGGGCTATAATGAACTCTATAGAGAAGTTAATAATTATTGGATCTACGGGTCTTCGTGAAGATATGACCTATTCAAATATATCCATGTTATATAATTTTTTCAAAAAGATCGATTTGAAAATAATTAGCGATCAATTCACAATAGAATGCATTGCTGGTGAAAATGTTTTTAATTCTTTCAAAGGGCAAAGAGTTTCTCTATTCACTCAAAATACCAACTGTATTATCACAACGAAAAAATTGAAATATTCTATCAATGGTCAAATTGAACCATCTTTAAATCTTATATCTAATGAATCCGTTGATGATCAATTTATTATTTCAAGCTCAAGACCAATCATTCTATTTAGAAGCCATAAAGAAAAATAACAATGCACGCAATTGATCTTTTCCTGATTGCTATCTATTTCATAGCAATAATCTCTATAGGCTTCTCAAGAAAATCAGTTAGCAATCAATTTAATTCAAAAGACTATCTGTTAGCGGGCAGAAAACTTAGTCTTCCCGGTTTTGTTGTTACGCTCGTTTCAACATGGTATGGAGGAATATTGGGGATTGGGGAAAATACCTATTTATATGGACTTCAAACATGGGTGATATTCGGCCTTCCCTATTACCTATTTGCGCTAATATTTGCTTTTTTTGTTGCTGGAAGGATTAATCGATTAAAGTCAATTTCTTTACCCGACCAATTCTATCAGCGCTATGGAAAAGTAGCTGGTATTATCAGCGCTATTTATATATTTATTTTATCCAGCCCTGCGCCTTATATACTTAGCATTGGAATCTTGCTAAATCAGATTACAGGATTCAGCTATGAACTTTCATTGCTAATCGTTACCCTAGTTTGTTTCAGCTATATTTGGAATGGGGGCTTAAAAGCTGTCATTCGTACCGATGTATTGCAATTTGCAATGATGTTTTTAGGGTTTGGTCTTTTATTGTTTTATAGTATGAGCCATACTGGTTTTGCAATTGACATTAATAATACCCTTCCAAAAAATTATTTCAATCCTACTGGCGGTGCCTCAATCCAATATATACTCGCTTGGTTCTTTATTGCCCTTTGGACATTTGTGGATCCGGGCTTTTATCAGAGGTGTGCTGCGGCAAAATCACCACTAACAGCTCGCAATGGCATTATAATTTCAATTGGTTTTTGGTTCATATTTGATATCCTAACCTTGCTATCAGGAATATATGCAAGATTACTAATTTCGAATGTTGAGCCTGTTTTAGCCTATACCAAATTAGCTGAGCTAGTTCTTCCGCCTTTTGCCCTTGGAATGTTCTTTATTGCAATTCTATCGGTTATTATGTCCACTATAGATTCCTTTGCTTTTATTAGCGCTACGACATTTGGCAGAGATATACTTTGGAGGATTCAATCCGGAACTGAAAATAATCACCCATTAAATGAGAATGACGTAATACCATTAGTAAAAAGGGGACTATTAGTTACAGGTTTGATATCATTAATGCTAGCGATAAGCATACCTTCCGTTGTTCAAATATGGTATACCTTAGGTTCAATTATTGTGCCAGGACTATTAATACCTTTTCTATTATCATTCACTAAAAAGAAAATTGATGTAATTACCTTGATGGTTGCACCGCTAATCATTAGTATTTTATGGATACTAAATAAAAATATTTTTGGGAGCTATCCCTTGCATATGGAACCTTTTTACCCAGGAATATTAACTTCAACCATAATATGTTTAGTTAAATGGCTAAAGAAATAGAACGAAAATTTTTAGTTAATCCTGCCAAGCTGCCGGATAAAATAACTGGGGAAGATTACCGGCAAGGCTATTTATCAATTAATGATTCAGGCATAACGCGAATTCGAATCATTAATAATAAAGCTATACTAACAATCAAATCTAAAACAATTGAAATAACTCGCGATGAATTTGAATATGATATTCCGCTAGAAGATGCACTTAGATTGATTGATTTAAGTCAGGGTGAAGTGATCCACAAAACGCGTACCATAATTGAATACGATAGCAAAAAGTGGGAAGTTGATGAATTTCATGGTAATAATGAAGGCCTTTGGTTAGCTGAAATAGAATTGACTGATGCAGATGAAAGCTTTACAAAGCCAAATTGGGCAACTGAAGAAGTTTCTAAAGATGAGAGGTATTATAACTCCTATCTTTGCTTACATCCATATAATACATGGTCATAAAAAAATATTTATTCATTTTATCTTTTCTATCTTTAGTTATCGCTCAAGATAAATGGTATCAGATTCATGGGTCGAGGCAATTTTCGATTAGTGGAGTAGCAAAATTTGAAAAAGGGTTTCTTGTAGTGCATGATAATAAAAAGAAGAAACAACCTCGAATAAGTTATTTAGATAAATCTTTTAAACTTAGAAAGCTGGTTTGGCCAGAGCCTAAGCTTCCCTATGACTTAGAAGCGCTGCATAAAATGCCGCATTACACTAATAAATTTATTGCAATGGAAAGTACCGGTAAAGCTTACTTATTTTTTGTAGATCCATTCGATTTTAGGATTGAACTAATTCAAACATTTACCCTACCTGGTATTTCCAATAAAATGAATCTTGAGGGATTAGCAGTCTTCAATTCAGCTCAAGGGCAAGTTTTTATTTATGGTGATAGAGGTTCAAATAAACGATCATCAACATTGATCACGGCATTGTACGAACCAGCAAATCATAATATTTATGAAGTAAATAAATTTGTTATCGAATTGCCATTTCCTGAAAATGATAAACGAAATATTGCAGACTTAGCTATTGATAATAATGGTGGCGTGTGGACAGCAGCCACTTCAGACCCTGGGAATGATGGTCCATTTCAAACCGCAATCTATCACATAGGTCAAATGAGTAATGTAGGAACTTTTAACTTTAATCACCCTTCGCTATTAAAACCTCTAATGATCATAGATAATCAAAAAGTAGAGGCAATGATTTTTAATAAAGAAAGGTTGATTTTAATGACAGATAATGAAAATTTCGGAGCAACTTTTTTACAAATTAAGGAGCTATTGAATGATTAGAATTCTTATATGTGCAATTATGCTAATTTCATGTATGGTTGGTCAATCAATGAATCATTCTGAAGTCATTGATGTAAAACGAAAAGTAATGGGGATAAAAATGAGTGGTCAAATTGATCACCGAACTACTGAAGAAAAAGGCTGGCATTATCGTCATTATGATATTGGCGGATCGTTTCCAATCGCTGAATCATGGACAGTTGCTATCCAATACAGATCAGTTTATACCCTTAAAGATGAGAATTGGATATTAGAAAAAAGACCCCACGCTCAAATTCAAAAAACTATAAACACAAAAGCAGTTAAATGGGCAATAAAATCACGGCAAGAATATCGAATGAAAGATGGTAAAGATCCAGGCCTACGAAATAGAGTTAGGGTAATGGCAAAATCAAATTCATCATGGAAAAATTTAAAACCCTATATTGGAAATGAATTTTTTTATGATATGGATATTAATAAATATAATAAAAATCGCCTGCTTATTGGTTTTGATTTAACACAGTTTCAATTTGGAACACCGAGCATTGCATTTAGACATATTTCTACTTTGGCAGATGAAAAATGGAAAACAACCTACACAATGATCTTTAAAATAACTTTTTAAGTTATGAAAATTCTTATCTCTCACCTACCTAAGCACAAATGGTGGGGTCATGGCACTCCTATCTATAAAGATAACCCAGCTATGAAACAAGGTATGATCCCTAATCAAGAATTAGTTGAAGTTGAGATGCATATGATGACCGAACTCTTTAATCACCTCCCAGTTGAAGTAATAGAAGTCGATTTTCCAAATTTCCTAGATCAGCAAAATACAGAACAAAGAAAGCATGATTTTGTTTTTGTTAGAGACCTCTTTATTAGCAATCAGAACGGAAAAGTAATCATATCAAAATTCAGCGAAGAAGCTAGGCAAGTGGAAAGTGATATTATGGAGATCATGCTTGATTCGATGGGATATGAAACCATCCGAATTCCCGATTCCATAAATGCTAAAGCTGAGGGTGGCGAATTTTATTATTGTTCTGGACAAAAAATTCTTTTTTCAGGAGCCTGTAGAAATAATGTTAAGGGCGCAGAATGGGTTGCGCAGGAATTTGGTGTCAATGAATTAGTAATTATGAAATCCAATGTTTTCCATCTTGATACATTATTTACCCCAGTGATCAAAAAAGATAATCAATTAGGGGCAATGATTGCCTGCACATCATTAATGGAAAAAGAATCGGTAAATGATTTGAAAGATTTTGCAGATAAGATGTCGATAGAACTTGTTGAGGTTGATCCAGAAGATTCCATTGGCACAAAAGAACAGCTTGGCGAATTTGCAGTCAACTGTTGCCCGTTGCCGGGTTATTTAATTGGTCCTACAAGATTCAGATCTTTAAAAGTGAATCAATTGCTTAAAGAGTTAGAAGTGATGCACATCACAGTTCCAACAACTCAATTTAGACTAAGCGGCGGTTCTGTTCACTGCTTAACAAACGAATTATAAATCCTGTTTACTTTTCCAGCGATAGAAAAATAACATAATTATTCCCGCTACGTTTGGAAACCAGACAGCAGGATGCGACCATGAAATTCCATCGAAATAATAATTGGTAAGAGGCCAAAATAGTTGGATCGGAAATAATTCTTCAGTGTGAAATGGGACATCCAAAACAATATGAAAAGGCCAAGCGAGCATTGGCCAGGCTAGCGCTTTTTTATAATAATATACGATTCCAATAATTAAAAAAGCTATGATGAAGCTATGAGTTATATTATCCATAGCAAAAACCCATGTAGGAAATGGCTCTAGCTGAAGCAAGCCTTCAAGGGTCGGTAATCCGCTGTAGTTTAAGTTGCTATTAAATATTCTTATAATGAATAAAAGACCAAAGGATAACAGGTCTGGCATTATCCCAAAGAATATTGCAACCCATCTATACTTACGATAACCAAACAGGCCACTGCCCCATAAGGCATGACTTATAGTATCCACTAGTCGGGTTTATTCCATTTCGGAGGAATATTTACCTTGTGTGGCAAGACTGTTGAATTCAGCGCGTTTCATCAATGCGGATTGTGCACTTGAAACATTATCATCGGAACCTTGCCATGTCTTTATTGCGGGTTGCTGAAGAGCACGTCCATAAGAGAAAGATAAGTGCCAAGGTTTATTATCACCTAATAGTTGATTCATGGAATTTAAATGTGCAGTTGCATCTTCATCAGATTGTCCGCCAGACAAAAATGCAATCCCAGGTATAGCAGCAGGCACGCTTCTTAGAAAACATTGCACAGTTGCTGATGCAACTTCATCAACACTAGCCCGTTCTTTTGCATCGTACCCCGATAAAACCATATTGGGTTTTAAAATCATTTCTTCATACTGCACACCTTGCGAATACAATTCAGCAAATACGGTATGTAATACCTCTTCAGTCACTACAAAACTATCTTCAATATCGTGATCGCCATCCATTAGAATTTCTGGCTCAACAATTGGAACAATATCATTGGATTGGCATAAAGCTGCATATCTTGCCAAGGCATGTGCATTTGCTTTGATACAATAATCGCTAGGGTTCAATTCGGTGATATTAATTACCGCTCTCCATTTTGCAAACCGTGCGCCTAATTTTCTATATTCAGCCAACCTTTCATTGAGCCCATCAAGGCCAAGGGTAATTTTTTCATCTTCAGAGCCAGATAAATTATGTGCACCAGCATCAACCTTTATGCCAGGGATAACACCTTTAGAGGTTAAATATTCAGGATAAGGTATATTATCTTTCAAAGAGGATTGATGAAATGTTTCATCGTACATAATCACACCGCTTATATACTTTTCTAGTCCATCTGCTGAAAAAAGTAAATCTCGATAGGCGTTTCTTGTATGCTCTGTACTCTCAGTATTGATTTGATCCAATCTTTTCCCGATAGTTCCGGTGCTCTCATCTGCTGCCAGTATTCCTTTTCCAGGAACTACCATCGCTTCGGCAACCTCATTCATATTATTTAAATTCAGGCTCATGTTATATATCCTATTTTATTCTTGTTGACCAATTTCAGTAAGCAATGAAGTAAACCATTCTTGGTTTATATCAAATGGCTTACCACCTTTGATTCTTTTAAAATCAATTAAACTCATTTGCTTATTGTTATCATTATCTAGCCCGACCACTCCACTTTGACCATTGAAGGCATTTTCTGCTGCAAACATACAAGATGATTTAATTAGCTGTAAATCTTTTTCATTGGGAGCTGCGCTCCTAGCGAAGTAACCACTCTTTTGAACCAATGTTTTATCCGCGGATAGCTTATCAGTGAACTGTTTTGCAAACCACTGCCCAGGATTCAAAGAGTCCAAAGCAACATGGCCAAATGCATCCCGCTCTACTTTCTTTCCTTCGGATTCCAATTCATTAATAATAGTATCTGTTCCAGCGCCTTCACTTAAAAAGATATTTACAGAATCTTTTTCATCCATTCTTTTTATTAAGCGTTCACACTCTGCATTGAAATCAATTGGCATTTCCGGTACATAGACCGCATCAATATCCCAACGTGATCGATCAATCAAAACTGCAGGTAAAAATTCTCTTTTGCTTAATCTATCACGATATTCTTTTGCAGTATAGGCTGTTAACCACCCGCAATCCCTACCCATAATTTCATGGATAATTAGTTGCCGGGAACTTGTAGTGTTCTCATTGGAAATATTTTCAAAGAAAATAGCCCCCTGTTCAGCCGCCGTAAAAGCGCCCAAAGTTTGGGTAATCGGAAAGACGTCATTATCAACTGTCTTGGGAAGCCCTACAACTGTTAATTCATAATTATTTTTCTTTAAATAAAAAGATAGTTCAGCGGCCATTGTATTAGTATCATCACCACCAATGGTATGAAGGATATCAACTTCGTCCTTAATCAACTGCTGGGCCGCAATTTGAAGAGGGTTATCTCCCTCATTTATATATCCTTTTTGAAGACAGTTTTCAACATTAGTCAGTTTAACGCGGCTATTCCCGATAGGACTACCACCAAATGAATTAAGTATATGGGAATTTTTCTTAACCGATTCTGGTATACTTATACTTTGACCGGTTAATAGGCCTTTATATCCATTCAGATATCCTACCAGCTCAGCATCAGGGGCTAATGAATTGTAGGATTCAATTAGTCCGCCAATAGAGGCAGAAAGGCACGGTGCAATACCGCCAGCAGTTAGGAAGGCAATTTTCATAATCTATATTTTATGCTAAAAATTAATTAAACTTTTCTAAAATATTGACTAAATCTACAACACGATTTGAGTATCCCCATTCATTATCATACCAATTGACAGTTTTGACGAAAGTACCATCGATAACTTTCGTGAATGGCGCATCAAATATTGATGAGTGTGGATTACCAATAATATCTGTTGATACAACTGGTAGGGTAGAATATTCGACTACCGATTTCATTTCAGGGTCATTCGCAGATTGTTTAACCGTTTCATTTATTTCATCGATGGTTACATTTTTTTCTAAATGAAAAACACTATCAACAACAGAACCATCAGGAACTGGAACACGCATGGCAATCCCATCAAGCTTACCATTCAACTCAGGTAGTACTTTACCTACCGCCCGAGCTGCTCCGGTAGTTGTGGGAATAATATTCTCAGCAGCAGCGCGACTTCGCCTCCAATCTGAGTGCGGTACATCCGCTAGGCGTTGATCATTAGTGTACGCATGAATGGTATTGATCACTCCATACTCAATGCCAAAATTGTCGTTTAATATCTTCGCCATTGGGGCCAGGCAATTGGTAGTACAACTTGCGTTGGAAATAATTTTATGATCATTGGTTAGTCCGTTATCGTTTACGCCAATTACCACCGTATAATCGATTTCATCTTTAGCCGGAACGGTTAAGATAACCTTTTGTGCACCTGCGGTTAGATGTTCTTCTAACTGACTTTTTGTTCTAAATATTCCAGTAGACTCAATAACAACATCAATATCCATCTCTTTCCAAGGTAATTGACTAGGTTCTTTTTCAGCTAGCATAGTAACCGTGTTATGTGAAGTGCTTAATACATCGCCCTTCATTTCTACTAAATCTTTAAAAGGACCCATTACGGTATCATATTTAAGTAGATATGCCATAGCATCATTATCTGCAATATCATTGATCGCTACAACATCTATATTTTCTCTTTCATTTAGAATTCTGAACACAGAGCGGCCTATGCGCCCAAAGCCATTGATCGCGACACGCATCTTAGCTCCCTTCCAATTGAGAGTAAGATTCAGCTACTTCAAGGATTCGAGATGCGAATCCCCATCCATTGTCAAACCAGGCAACGGTTTTCAATAGTTTGTTTGATGCGATCATTGTTGCTTTGCTATCAAAGAGCATGGTCTCGCCTCCACCTATTGCGTCACTGGAAACAATAGGATCCTCTGTAAATCGTATAAGGCCACTGAGATTATCTGCGCTAGCATCCTGAAAACTTTTATTTACCTCTTCTACAGATGGCATCATTTTCATTTCGGTTGTTAAATCGATACATGAACCATTAGCAACAGGAACATTCATAGCGATCCCAGAAATTTTATCTTTGAACTTTGGCATTAATTGCGATACATATTCTGGAGCCCAGGTTTCATTTGGAATAATATTTTCTACAGCAGACCGACTACGCCTCAAATCTGATCTAACAGCATCTGCAAGAGGTTGGTCTGATGTATATGCATGAACAGTTGTCATCATCGCTCGCTCAACACCAAATGACTCATCTAATACTTTCATCATTAAAGCAAGGACTTGAGTTGTAGATGAAGTTGTTGAAATAATTTTATCGCTAGATTGAATATCATCTTGATTAACACCTTGAATCACTATCCTATCAATATCATTGATAGGTGGCTTTGAAACCAATACGCGTTTAGCGCCGGAATCTATATGCATCTGCAATTCTTCTTTCTTCCGGTAAGCGCCCGTGGAATCAATTACGATATCAACATCAAATGCGTCCCAAGGTATACTGCCAGGAGCAGCGCCGGGAAGCAGCCTTGTAGTCTTACCATTATATATAAGGTCTTTTGCTTCAAGGGTAATATCTTCTTGCATTGCGCCATGAATAGAGTCACGCATCAATAGGTAATGCATAGCTTCCACATTTCCAAGATCACTGATTGCAACAAATTCAAAGCGTGGGTCATTATATCCGATTCGAAAAATATTTCTACCAATGCGCCCAAAACCAAAAAGGCCTATTCTTATTTTCTCAATTTTATTCTTATCTAATTGAAATTGAGCATCTTCATCATTAGGGCTTCCCCCGTCTTTTGAATTAGAATGCGTCAACTTATAACCGCAAGTTTTTGCCATAACCTCTAAAGTTTTAGCTTTAACATTTTGACCGCTATTTTTTCGATTATTGCCAAATGTTGCCCGCGTAATACCTGTTCGCTTCTCCCATTCGTAATCCGTCCATGGATATTTGCTTAACAGGTAAATAAAAGTATCTGATCGATTCATGATTATCTAATATTTATTAATTAATTTATGGTTAATTATAGTGATATTATACTATATTATACTATATATATTTAAATTAATAGTATAATTAGGTATATTATAATTATAGATTGTCGATATTTTAATGGGTAGGTAATAATAATTTTTCTCATTCACTCTCTCTTGCTTGAATGAATTACCTGCCCATTTTTTTATTAATTGCTCAAATTTACTAACAAGGCTCTTTATACATGGAGTCGTAAACTAGATTTTTACGATATACTGATCCTGTTTCTATATCATAGACATCGCACTGACTATAGGGTTTTGCATAAATATGAAAGGTAATAGAATCTTCATCGTAAATATTTTCAACGGAATGCACATCCGCTGGTCCATCTAAAAATCCAACCTCCCCTTTTAGTGATTCGATTCTTGACAAAGTAAGTGGATCGGTAGATATCAAATTGTAGTTAGTAAATTGTAGAGAGCCTTTTTCTACCCGCATGAAACATTTTTCTCCTTCATGGCCATGTATGGGTGCTTTTTGCCCTGACTTCCAGCACATCAAAAGCAGTTCAAAATTCTCATCTTTATAGATTAAATGGCGGGTATATTTTTTGTCGCTAAACTGAACATAGTCTTCAATTTCACTATAAGGTAGTTGAGAGTTTTCAAGTAATTGATAGACTTTATCATTGGGAAAATTATTAATCGATAATTCTTTAAGCTCTTTTACTAATGAATCCATAATTAATAATTCCAGCGCATGGAGTCGGCCCCTACGCTTTGCAAGATACCCTTTTCTTTAACCAGGTCTTCTAGTTCATTAAGCTCAGATGGGAGAAAATCAGTGAAATTTTCATTGCCATCTTCTGTAATCACAATAGTGTCTTCATAGCGTAGATATAAATTTTCTTCAGGTACCCACATTTGAGGATCAACAGAAAAAACATGACCCACCTTTAAGGGTCCATTGCGATAAGGTCCATCATCATGCACTGCAAGTCCTACGGGATGAGAGAGGACACCTCCACCAGTGGCGATCATTTTTTCAGCAGCTTTTCTGTAAATGTTTTTTGAGAATTGATATTTTCTCATAATCGGTTCCATTTTTTCTCTGGCTTCCTTCAATACTTGATCAGTGGTAATTCCTGGTCTTAGTATATCCAATACTACATTTCTATATTCTAAAATAATTTGAAGCAATTCTCTTTGCCAAGGTTCATAGGTTCCACTCACCGGCCACATTCTACCGATATCGCTAACATAATATCTAAAATCTGGAGCATAATCCATTAAGACCAAATCCCCTTTTTTTAATTGGCTGTTATTGCGATAGTAATGACCATTACTGATATTTTTTACTCCTGAAGCGGTAATCGAACGATAAGCTTCCATCCTAGATCCATTTATAAGAAAAATATATCTCGCCACGCCATCAAGCTGATATTCCCATACTCCCTCTTCCGTGCTTCGTATTGCTTCAATCATTGCAAGGCCAGCTAATTGAGATGCTCTTCGAATCAGAGCAATTTCTTTGGGGCTTTTCACGCTTCTTAAGCTATCGATCACAAAGGTTAAATCTTTAATTGCGATTCTTGGGTTACGACTGCGTAAGTGCTCTACCAATTTACTTTCCCTACTAGAACGCCCATCCCAGTAATCTCTAGCGATAGATGCATTAGCAGCTTCGAGCTCATAGCGACTTTGACCTTGCCCTTCCGCAGGGGAAAACATGGTATAAATAACATTGTCACGCTTCAGATTGGGTGGAAAATTATTTTTCATATCATTGGTTGACTTAACCTGGTCTACCCCAACAAGCTTCATAATTAGAGCTCCATCACTAGCGCTAAGGACTTTGCCTTCGCTCTTTTCTAATTTTTTATTGGTAGGCGGCATATACAAGGTGACTTTTTTGTTTCGGCCATCCAAAACAAGATACGCGTGAGGAGTTTCAATTCCAGAAAGATAATAAAATGCATTGGTTTGTCGAGGCATGATATATCCATTGGGCTGTGGAAATCCTTGCAGGATTGCTATGCCATTATCACCAATTTGCCTGAACACACCTTCCCAGCGGTTTTTAAACTCATCCGGGGGAAAATCGGTTTGATAATTGTGCTGTCCAAAAATACTCGGAAAAGCTAGGAGCGCAGTTATTAAATACGTTGATACTATTTTATTTCTATACAATATTATCTATTTCTATTTGTCCTAAGAAAATACTGTCATTTTTAGCGCTTATCAATAATCGACTTAAAAATAATAAATTGAGTCTTGATTTATAGAACAGTTTGCCGTTATGCTTTATGGTTCCATTTTGGAGCGATTCAATTCAAAAGAGGGAGTGTTAAATGAATTCGCTAGATTCGTCAATCAAATCAAATCAATATCAATTTTATGGATTAGTTACTTTAAGATTTTTAATCGGTTGGCATTTTCTCTATGAAGGAATATCAAAACTGCTTAACCCTTATTGGTCTTCAGCAGCCTACCTATTAGACTCAAAATGGATCTTTTCTGGTATCGCCAAGACAGTCGTATCAAATCCTACCCTATTAACATTTTCTGATTATATAAATATGTGGGGTTTGACTTTGGTAGGTGTGTCTTTAATGTTTGGTTTATTTAGTAAATACGGCTCTCTTGTTGGTATGGGATTTGTATTGTTGTATTACTTTTTTGCACCCCCTCTGGTTGGCTTAGAATATGGCAAACCAAATGAAGGTAGTTATATCATAGTAAATAAAAATTTAATTGAAGCGTGTGCCCTATGGGTATTATACAGTTTTCCTACTAGTCAATATATCGGTATTGATCGTTTCTTAAATAATGAAACAAAAAATTAAAGGAGTAAGATGATGGCTAAGAATAATGAAAAAAATAATAAAACTAATTTAGAACGTCGCGATCTACTTAAAGGGCTCGCTGGCGTGCCAGTTGCTGGTTTCTTCTTTCTCAATCTTTGGCAAAAGATTCGAAGAGATAAAATAAAAAAATCAAACCTACTGTCTAATCTAGTCAAAGACAAAAAAGCACCTGCAGCGGTTAAATCATTATCAAATTCACGCCACTTAAATATAGGTGTAATTGGGTACGGTGGTCGCGGCGGACATCTAGTTCGTGGTGCAGGATTCGCAACAAAAGGCTGGACAGATAAAGCATCAGAAAATGCACGAAAAAATAAACTGGATAAGCAGTTTGAAACATTTATGACACAAGAAGACCTGAACTGTTCTTTGGTTGGTGTATCGGATCTATTTGAAGTAAGGGCAGATCAAGGAATTGATGCCTCTCAGAATGATACTAGGCCCGGAGGAAAACCAGAAAATTCAGCGACAAAATATCGCCGCTATCAAGATCTTTTGGCTAATGATGAAATCGATGCGGTGATTGTAGCAACGCCAGATCACTGGCACGCCAAAATTGTAATGGACGCGGCAAAAGCTGGAAAACATGTGTACTGTGAAAAGGGGTTAACCAGGACATTTGATGAAGCTGTAGCGGTGCATGATGTTGTAAAAGAAACTGGAATCACTTTTCAACTCGGGCATCAAAATCGCCAAGTTGAAGCCAATGAAAAGGCAAGACAGATTTATCAGCAAGGTTTATTGGGTCCAGTAAATTTGGTTGAAATTGCTACCAACCGTAATTCACCATGGGGTGCATGGGTATGGGGTATCCACCCAGAAGGAAATGCAAAAACAATTGATTGGGAAACATTCCAAAAACCGTCACCCAATAAGATTCCATTTGGCGAAGAAGCCTTGAAGAGATTTTTTAGATGGCGTTGTTGGTATGATTATGGAACAGGTCTTTCTGGTGATTTACTATCGCATGATTTTGATGCTATCAATCAAATTATGGATATTGGTATACCGAAATATGCCTCGTCTACGGGTGGTGTTTATTTCTACAAAGATGGGAGAGATGTCCCTGATGTATGGAATGCAACATTTGAATACCCAGATCATAAAGATGGTGGGCTCACTTTGCTTTATAGTGCGAGCCTATCAAGCAGTAACCCAAGAGGAAATCGTATTATGGGTCATGATGCTACGATGCAAATGGGTGGACAAAGTGGTGGTGGATCCATTCATGGGTTTGCCGTTACAGCCGATGAATATTCTACACAATATAAGGAAAGATTGGAAAATGGAATGATCAATCCAAGCTATCCAATTTTAACCTACTCACCCGGATCCAAAGATATTGATGGAGTGACTTCGGCTACTTCAAAATACTTTGCAAATAAAGGACTGCTCTACACCTATCGTGATGGCAAAAGAGTTGATCCTACCCATCTTCATGTAAAAGATTGGCTAGACTCCATTAGAGATGGTAGCCAGCCAAGGTGTAATATGGATGTAGCATATCATGAGGCGGTCGCTTGCGCGATGGCAACTGAATCCTACCTTACCGGTAGGCGCGTTGAATATGATGCAAAAAATCGTAAGCTCATTTAACAGGCTTAAATATCATGACAAATAAAATACGTTTTTCCATCATGATGTTTCTCCAATATGCAATCTGGGGAGCATGGACAACTGCCTTGGGTGCTCATCTTGAGAAAATTGGATTTTCTGGATCAGAAATTGCAGGCATCTATGGATGTATGTGGCTCGCTTGTATTGTGGCGCCATTTATTGGTGGACAAGTAGCGGATCGCTTAATGCAATCTCAACAATTTCTTGGTATTGCCCATATAGCAGGTGCTTTTCTTCTCTATCAAACATCTATTCAAACAGAGTTTGCACCCATGTGGTGGTATATGATGGCGCATTGTCTTTTGTATGCGCCAACATTGGTTTTAACAAACTCTATTTGCTTTCGACATCTTGGAAATGCCGATGAAGAGTTTGGTAAAATAAGAGTTTGGGGTGCAATCGGATGGATTGCCATTGGTTGGATAGTCACGTTTATTAGAACTAATTGGCAAACAGAAAATCTAACTGGTATGAGCGATTTACTAATAATTGCTGCTGTTGCTTCTGCGATTATGGGGATTTATAGCTTCTCACTTCCAAAGACAGAACCAATAAAAGATTCTCATGATCCTCTCGCATTTATCAAGGCTTTTGGTATGCTAAAGGATAGAAACTTTTTGATCTTTATGTTAGTAGCTTTTGTCGTCACTACAGAAATGCAATTCTATTACATTCCTACCGGTCCTTTCCTATTGGATATGGGAGCTACAGAAGCCTGGCTAACAGCCACTAAAACTGTTGCTCAAATTTCTGAGGTGCTAGTTTTAACTTTTTTACTGCACGTAGCTATAAAGAAAATCGGCATTCGCTGGACAATGTTTATTGGAATAATGGCATGGCCATTAAGATATCTTTTATTTATGGTACCAAGCTTACCGGTAATTGTAGCAGCACTTTCCTTGCATGGGTTTGGCTATGCTTTTTTTATGGTAACTGGAAATATCTATACCAATAAAAAGGCTTCAGATGATATGCGTGCTTCGGCTCAAGCCTTATTCATCTTTGCAACATGGGGTATGGGAAATTACCTTGGGACATTATTTACTGGATATATTTGGGATACATTTAAAACGCCATCCGGGGAAACGATCTGGTGGCAATTTTTCCTAGTTCCAGCAACATTGTGTATAGTAATGGGATTAATATTTTTAGCATTCTTTAGAGATGATCCAAAAGTGACCGAAGAAGATTTGAAGGGAGTTTGAAGTCTGTGAATCATAAACATATAGGAATAGGTTTTGTTGGTGGCGGCTTTATAACTCGATTTCATATCCAATCATTGATCGGGGTTAGAAATGTAGATGTTGTGGGTGTAATGTCCAGGACTAAGCAATCTGCTGAAGAATCCGCTAGTCTGGCGCGAACAGTAGGTGTTGGAGATAATGCAACAGCATATGAATCAATTACGGATATGATCGCTGATCCAGAAATACATGCTTTATGGATTTGTTCTCCAAATTTTGCCAGAATAGAAACCTTTGAAGAAATTGCAAATGCTATTTCTACAGGCAAAGGTGAGCTGGTTGGGGTAACCTGTGAAAAGCCTTTAGGTAGAAATTACCAAGAAGCCAAAAAAGTTGTTGAACTAACAAAAAGCGTTGGTCTTTTAGATGGCTACCTTGAAAATCAAGTTTTTTCACCTTCTATCACTAGAGGAAAAGAAATTGTCTGGGCTAGAGGCGCTGCTACTACGGGCAGACCTTATCTAGCAAGAGCTGCAGAAGAGCACAGCGGTCCTCATATGCCATGGTTTTGGGAAGGTTCACTGCAAGGTGGTGGTGTACTAAATGATATGATGTGTCATTCGGTGGAAGAAGCCAGATTTATGCTTACTGAACCAGGAAAGCCCAGGGATTCTATCACACCAATAAGTATTAGTGCTCATATGGACTGCTTAAAATGGCAGCGTCCAGAATATGCAAAAATTCTGTCGGATAACAGTGATGGAAAAACTGACTATATTAATAAACCATCAGAAGACTTTGCGCGATCCTTAATTGAATATTTAGATGAGGATGGGAATAAATTAATTGTTGAAACGACAACATCATGGTGTTTTGTTGGTGAAGGACTAAGACTTAGTATGGAGCTTTTTGGTCCTGAGTATTCTATGTTTGTCAATACGCTAGATCCAGATTTAAAAGTGTTCTTTAGTAGAAAAGTTGTCGGAAATGAAGGTGAGGATTTAGTTGAAAAGCAAAATGCTGAATCGGGTGGTATGCCAGTGGTTAGTAATGAAGCCGAAGTCTATGGGTACACCGCAGAAAACCGCCATATGGTTGAAAGTTTTCTTGCAGGAAAAAGACCTGAGGAAAATTTTGATGATGGATTGGATGTAACTCGATTATTGATGGCTGCATATATGAGCGCAGAGCAAGGTAAAACCATAAAACTTCCTAATTCTAATATTGAAGATTTCATACCTGCTGTATCTCAAGGCAATTGGAATCCAAAAACTAATTGATTACAAAAATTAGTTTTATTTTATCTTTAAGCCTGTTTATGGGCTGTACTTCTGATAAAGGCTGGATTATACTTTTTGATGGTAAAGCCGTTCAAGGTTTAAGAGGTTATAAGCAATCAGATTTTCCAAAAGAATCTTGGACAGTAATTGATGGCACCTTGAAGAGTGCCCCTAATAATGGTGTTGATTTGATTAGCGAGGAAATTTTTGAAGATTTTGAACTTAAATTAGAATGGAAAGTTGAAGAAGGTGGAAATAGTGGAGTCTTCTATTATGCTACAGAAAAATCAGATGAAATATGGCACACGGCGCCTGAAATGCAAGTGTTAGATAATATGTTTCATACTGATGGGAAAAAATCAAAGACGTCTGCAGGCGCTTTATATGATCTTATTGAGCCAGTTATTGAAAATGTAAAGCCTGCTGGGGAATACAATCAGGTAGTAATTATATCAAAAAATAAACACATAGAGCATTGGCTGAATGGTGAAAAAATACTAGAGTATGATTATCAAAGCGGTGCGATGTGGGAACTTGTTGATAAAAGCAAATTTAAAGATATGCCTTACTTTGCAAAAGCCACTAAGGGCTCTATCGGCTTACAAGGTGACCATGGAGAAGTTTGGTATAGAAACATCAGAATAAGAAAATTATAGCAACAACGGATATCAGAAAAATGAATCTACTTAAACTTATTACATTACCATTAATCCTTGCCTACTTCATAGGGTGCTCTTCATCAACTAATGATTGGCAAATCCTTTTTGATGGAAAAAATACTGAACAATGGAGAGGATTTGGTAAAGAAAATTTTCCTGATGACAATTGGAAGATAGAAAACAATACCCTAAAAACTATTCCTGGGTTAAAAAATACTATAGATATTATTACTAAAGAAAAATATCAAAATTTTGAATTAGAGCTAGAATGGAAAGTCTCTAAAGCAGGTAATAGTGGAATTTTTTATTTTGCATCCGAATCGCAAAACTATATCTGGCAATCAGCTCCTGAAATGCAAGTACTCGATAATGATAATCATCCAGATGGAAAGAATCCACTCACTTCAGCTGGTTCACTATTCGCCTTGATTGCTCCAAATAAAGGTAAAACCAAATCGGTTGGTAAGTTTAATAAGGCTAAAATTAAGGTCTTAAAAAATAGAGTCGAGCATTGGCTAAACGGCGTAAAGATAGTAGAGTATGTTTATCAAAGTAACGCAATGTGGGAACTCGTTGATAAAAGTAAATTTAAAGATATGCCTTACTT
>Ga0208766_1000571_pt1 | contig 20402 bp, 18 predicted proteins | sample ETN01SmetaG_3_FD_185792 | JGI IMG/M metagenome (GOLD analysis project Ga0208766, IMG submission 185792) | Marine microbial and viral communities from oxygen minimum zone, Eastern Pacific Ocean - ETNP2014F12-01SV263 (SPAdes) (version 2) | ecosystem: Environmental > Aquatic > Marine > Oceanic ... | reverse complement strand
GAAACTAGATTTAAAAACTTATGGAGAAGACAAAGAATTAGAATATGTTTTGTCGGTTACAGAGCTACCAAAAGTAGATGTAATATCTATAGAAAATATAAAATTTGACCAATATTCTGTTAAAATAGATGAGAGAGAAATAGATAAAAGAATTAAAGAAATAGCAAAAAATCAACCTAGCTTTAAAGAAGCGAGCCCTGACACAAAAGCAAAAGAGGGCGATCTAGTAACATTAGACTATCAAGCTACAGTAGATGGTAAAGAATTTAAAGGTAGTGAAGGTAAAAATACACAACTAACGCTTGGAAAAGATTTATTTTTAAAAGGTTTTGATAAACAGCTTATTGGTGTCAAAAAAGACGATGAAAAAATTGTAGATGCAGTTTTACCAGACAACTTTCCTGAAAAAGAATTAATAAACAAAGCTGCTAAATTTAATTGTAAAATTTTAAATATAAAAAATCCTGAAGATGTAAAAATTGATGATAATTTTGCAAAAAATTTAGGTGCTAAAGATTTAAATGATCTTAAGAAGTTAATATCAAAACAAATAAATGATGAATATAAAAATTCACTAGATCAATTATCTAAAACTCAAATATTAAAAGAAATAGAAAAAATTAAAGTAAATGAAATTCCTGAAAATTTGATTGAGGAAGAAGTTAAAATTCTCTCACAAGGTATGGATGAAGCTGAGGCTAAAAAAAATAAAATTAAATTTACCGAAACTGCAAAAACTAGAATTAAAACTGGATTAATATTAAATGAATTCGGGGAACAAAATAAGATTCAAGTGTCTGAACAAGAAATTCAAGCTGAAGTTCAAAAACAATTAAGAATGATGCCTGGGCAAGAAAAAATGGTAATGGATTTCTATCAAAAAAATCCTACAGCTGTGGCTAGCTTAAGAGGAACTGTTTATGAGGAAAAGATTTTAAATTTGATTAAAGAAAAAGCTAAACCAAATAAAAAAGAAATTTCAAAAGACGAAGCTGAAAAGATTTTAAAAGAAGCCCATAATCATGATCACAAACATGATCATGATCATGGTAAAGAAGATAAAAAAAAAGATACAAAGAAAAAAGTTGAAACAAAATCTAAAGAGAAAAAAAAACCTTCATCAAAAGCCTCAAAATCAAAGCCTAAAGCAAAAAAAGTTAGCAAAAAGTAATCTCAAGTTGTATAAGTAATACGAATCAAATTATGACATCAAAATTATTCGAACACATGAATACTTTAGTTCCAATGGTTGTGGAGCAATCAAATAAAGGTGAAAGAGCTTATGATATATATTCAAGACTTTTAAAAGAGAGAGTTATTTTTTTAACTGGGCAGATAAATGATAATGTTGCGTCATTAATTACGGCTCAATTGTTATTCCTTGAAGCAGAGGACCCAAAAAAAGAAATCTATCTATATATAAATAGTCCAGGTGGGCTTGTCACTGCTGGACTTGGAGTTTATGACACTATGCAATACGTCAAACCAGATATTTCAACTTTATGTATCGGTCAGGCAGCTTCAATGGGATCTTTTTTACTTGCAGCTGGAACTAAAGGTAAAAGATTTTCACTTCCAAATTCAAGGATTATGGTTCATCAACCTTCAGCAGGTTTTCAAGGCCAAGTGACAGATATAGAGATACATGCAAATGAAGTCTCATCACTAAAAAAAAGATTAAATGAAATTTATTCCAAACATACAGGTAAATCTGTGGATGATGTTAAGTCTGCGTTAGAGAGAGACAACTTTATGACAGCAGAAGTTGCGAAAAATTTTGGCTTGATAGACGAAGTAGTAGAAAAAAGATCTTAAACTACCATATATTGAATATGATGTAATCCAAACTTGATTAGTAGGAGTCTTCTATAATAAAGTAATTTAATTGATTCGTTAAAAAAATATTATGACAACAAATAATAAAAATATTCTTTACTGCTCTTTTTGTGGAAAGAGCCAACATGAAGTAAGAAAATTAATTGCTGGACCTACAGTTTTTATTTGTGATGAATGCGTTGAATTATGTATGGACATTATCAAAGAGGAAAGCAAGGATACTATTGTAAAACATCAAGATGGCCTTCCTTCACCTAAAGAAATTTGTTCAGTTCTAGATGATTATGTAATAGGCCAGCCTCATGCAAAAAAAGTTTTATCTGTTGCTGTGCACAATCATTATAAAAGATTAAACTATGAAAGCAAAACTAGCAAAAATGTTGAGCTTGCAAAATCTAATATATTGCTAGTTGGTCCAACTGGATGTGGTAAAACATTACTAGCCCAAACTCTGGCTAGAATTTTGGATGTTCCTTTTACAATGGCAGATGCAACAACTCTAACGGAAGCAGGATATGTTGGTGAAGATGTTGAGAATATAATTCTAAAATTATTACAAGCTTCAGACTATAATGTTGAAAAAGCACAAAGAGGAATTGTTTATATTGATGAAGTTGACAAAATTAGTAGAAAATCAGAAAATCCATCAATTACTAGAGATGTCTCTGGAGAAGGTGTTCAACAAGCTTTATTAAAAATTATGGAAGGAACAGTTGCAAGTGTTCCACCTCAGGGAGGAAGAAAACATCCTCAGCAAGAATTTTTACAAGTAGACACGACGAATATTTTATTTATTTGTGGAGGAGCTTTTGCTGGACTTGATAAAATTATTTCTCAAAGAGACAAAGGTACATCAATAGGTTTTGGTGCTGACGTTAAAAATACACAAGACAAGAAAACAGGTGAATGGATGAAAACACTAGAACCAGAGGACTTATTAAAATTTGGTTTAATTCCAGAATTTATTGGAAGACTACCTATGATTGCAACGCTTGAAGACTTAGATCAAAAATCTTTAATTAAAATTTTGCAAGAACCAAAAAATTCACTAACAAAACAATATCAAGAATTATTCAAACTTGATGGAGCAAAATTAACTTTTAAAGAAAATGCATTAAAAGAAATAGCACAAAAAGCAATTAAAAAGAAAACAGGAGCTAGAGGTTTAAGATCAATTTTAGAGAATATTTTATTAAAAACTATGTATGATTTGCCAAGTCAAGAAAACATAGAAGAAGTTATAGTTGACGCAGGAGCCGCTAAAGGGCAGTCTCAACCTATATTAGTTCATGTTAAAGATGATAGTAAATCAAAGTCAAATAAGCCATCAGCGGCTTAATAGCCTTAATAAATAACAAAAACCTATTGCAATATAAAATATAATATCCATATTAAAGTCATGGATGTTAAAATTACATTACCTTTATTACCACTGAGAGACATAGTTGTATTTCCAAGTATGGTAATACCTCTATTTGTAGGAAGAGATAAATCGATTTCAGCTTTAAATGAGGTAATGAAGAAAGATAAAAAAATAATTCTAGTTACTCAAAAAAACTCTGAAATTGATGACCCTAAAAAAACAGATATATTTATGTATGGATGTGAAGGAAGCATCCTTCAGCTTTTAAAACTTCCGGATGGAACTGTTAAAGTCCTAGTTGAAGGTATTAAAAGAGTAAAAATATTAGATTTTAAAGATAATGATAAATTTATAACTTGTGATTATGCTAATTATAATGATGTTATTGTTAAGGAAGAGGATTTATTTCCACTTGCAACAATTGCACTAAGAAGATTAGAAAAATTAACCTCTATCAATAAAAAAGTTTCAAGTGAAACCATTAACACTATCAAAAAACTAAAAGACCCATCTCAAATTGCAGATAATATAGCCTCTCATATCAATGCAACTATTTTAGAGAAACAACAAATCTTTGAAACAGTAGATGTAAAGAAAAGATTAAATGCCATAATCAAAATAATGGAAAATGAAACAAGTATCATAGGTGTTGAAAAAAGAATTAGGGGCAGAGTTAAAACTCAAATGGAGAAAACTCAAAGAGAGTATTATTTAAACGAGCAATTAAAAGCTATTCAAAAAGAATTAGGTGAAATTGAAGACGGCAAAGATGAAACAACGAGTCTTAATAAAGCTATTACGAAAGCTAAAATGCCTAAAGAAGTTGAAAAGAAATGTTTACAAGAGCTAAAAAAATTGAAAAATATGAGTCCAATGTCAGCAGAAGCAACTGTTGTTAGAAATTATCTAGATTGGATGATCGATCTTCCTTGGCACAAGAAAAGCGAAGTTGATATAGATTTAACAAAAGCATTAAATGTTCTTGATAAAGATCACTTTGGTTTAGAGAAAGTAAAAGAAAGAATAATAGAATTTCTTGCTGTTCAAAAAAGAATGGAGAAAATTAAAGGACCAATATTATGTTTAGTTGGCCCTCCTGGAGTTGGCAAAACTTCATTAGGTAAATCTATAGCTAAAGCTACTAACAGAGAATTTGTAAGAATGTCAGTTGGTGGAATGAGAGATGAAGCAGAGATTAGAGGTCATAGAAGAACTTATATAGGATCACTACCTGGTAAAATTATCCAAATGATGAAAAAAGCTGGAACTAAAAATCCATTAATTTTATTGGATGAAATTGATAAAATTGGAAACGATTACAGAGGAGATCCTTCTTCAGCTTTATTAGAAGCTTTGGATCCAGAACAAAACACTAATTTTAACGATCATTATCTAGAAGTTGATTATGATCTGTCAGATGTAATGTTTGTAACAACTGCAAATACTTTAAATATTCTTCCTCCACTATTAGATAGAATGGAAGTAATTAGATTAGCAGGTTACACAGAGGATGAAAAAATTAGTATTGCTAATAAATATTTATTACCAAAACAAATTAAAGATAATGGTGTAAAAGATAAAGAAATGAAACTAGATGAGGATATTATTAAAGAAGTTATTAGAGGTTACACTAAAGAGTCAGGTGTTAGAAATTTAGAAAGAGAAATTTCAAAATTAGCAAGAAAAGTTGTTAAAAAAGTTATTGCTGGCGAAGAGAAAGAAGTCAATATTAATAATAAAAATTTATCAGATTTTCTTGGAGTAGCTAAATTTAAATTTGGTGAACTTGAACCTGAAAATAGAGTAGGGATTGTAACTGGTCTTGCATGGACAGAATATGGTGGTGAGATTTTAAAAATTGAAACTGTAACTATGCCTGGGAAAGGTAGAATGCAAATTACTGGAAAACTTGGAGATGTGATGCAAGAATCCGTTAAAGCTGCAAAGTCATTTGTTAGATCAAAATGCTTAGAGTATGGAATTATTCCTCCTTTATTTGAAAATAAAGATTTTCACATTCACGTTCCAGAAGGAGCAACTCCAAAAGATGGTCCCTCAGCAGGTATTGGTATGGTAACTTCAATTGTATCTTCAATCACAGGTATTCCGATTAGAAGAGATGTTGCAATGACTGGTGAGGTTACTTTAACTGGACAAGTGATACCAATTGGAGGGTTAAAAGAAAAACTATTAGCTGCCCATAGAGCTGGTATTAAAGAAGTATTAATTCCAAAAGAAAACGAAAAAGATTTAGTTGATATGCCAAAAAAAATAACTGATGATATTAAAATCATTCCAGTTGATCATGCAGACCAAGTTCTAAAATTTGCTTTAACCAAAGAACTCAAAAAAACTGAGTGGGTTGAGGTAGATATTTCTAAAAAAGACGATAAATCTCAAGCAAGTATTCAGTAAATTTATCAATTATTAAATTAAATTTTTAGCAAACATAATATTTCTAAGTTTTATATTATTTTACTTATTTAGACCTATGTCGATATGAGAAAAACATGATTTTGAAAATTAAAATGATTGAAAAGGTGGATTTTAATTTTTTAAATTTTCAAAATTTCTATATATATACAAAATTCAAAAAAGTAAGAATTTACGCTATTTTTAACTATTAATAGATCTTGACGTTAGTATACTAAAAGATATAAAACACTGTATTTTTGGTTATGGGCGGTTAGCTCAGTTGGTAGAGCATCTCGTTTACACCGAGGGGGTCAAAGGTTCGAGTCCTTTACCGCCCACCAAAATATTTAAAGTGGGGGTGTAGCTCAGTTGGTTAGAGCGATCGCCTGTCACGCGATAGGTCGAGGGTTCGAGTCCCTTCACTCCCGCCACTTTCTTAATCATACTGTTAATCTTTTCATAAACTATTGATTTTGTTACCCTTTTTCGATTATTTGATGTAAGTACTTGTTTTTGTTGACTTTTTTTTCTTTGAAATATGATACATGAACACTTCAACATAAAATAAAAACTGATATATAGAAATTCATGTTATCTGATTTTCTTAAAGATTACTTACCAATTATAATTTTTTTAGTTATAGCTCTCGGTTTGAGTTGTGCTTTTATAGTAGTTAATTTTATTCTTTCACCAAAAAAACCTGATCCTGAAAAACTATCAGCCTATGAGTGTGGTTTTGAACCTTTTGAAGATTCTAGGATGGAGTTTGATGTTAGATTTTATTTAGTAGCAATCTTATTTATTATATTTGATTTGGAAATAGCCTTTTTATTTCCATGGGCAATTTCTCTTGGCAATATTGGATTATTGGGTTTTTCATCAATGATGATTTTTCTATTTATTCTTACAATTGGTTTTATTTATGAATGGAAAAAAGGCGCTTTAGATTGGGAATAACATTGAACTACAATGAAAAATAAAACTGATGAAGTTCCTGAAGAGTTTAAACAACTAGCAGAAGATTTTAGTAAAAATGGATTTATAACAACTTCTTTAGACAATTTAATTAACTGGTCCAGAGCAGGTTCATTACATTGGATGACATTTGGTCTTGCATGTTGTGCTGTTGAAATGATGCAAACTGCTATGCCAAGATACGATTTAGAAAGATTTGGAGCTGCACCAAGAGGATCCCCAAGACAATCTGATGTTATGATTGTAGCAGGAACTCTAACAAATAAAATGGCACCAGCTTTAAGAAAGGTTTATGATCAAATGCCAGAACCAAGATATGTAATCTCAATGGGTAGTTGTGCAAATGGAGGAGGTTACTACCATTACTCATACTCTGTAGTTAGAGGCTGTGATCGAATTGTTCCAGTTGATGTTTATGTGCCAGGATGTCCACCTTCTGCTGAAGCTTTATTGTATGGAATACTCCAGCTTCAAAAAAAAATAAGAAACAAAGGTTCTTTTATTAGATAAATATGAATGATTTAGAAGATTTAGAAAAAAAAATAAATTCAGAATTAACTACTAAAATCAATAGTACTGAAATTAAACATAATCAGTTGTTCATTGATATTGATAAAGATGATTTAGTTGATGTAACACTTTTTGTAAAGACAAATCAAGAGACTAAATTTAGGCAATTAATAGATGTTACAGTTGTGGATTATCCAGAGAACACACAAAGATTTAAAATGGTTTATTTATTTTTAAGTCATGAATTTAATCAAAGAATTATTTTATCTTACTCAATAAATGAAAATGAATTAATTCCATCATTAACAAGTATTTTTCCAGCTGCTAATTGGATGGAAAGAGAGGTTTTTGATATGTATGGTGTATCATTTAAAGATCATCCAGATCTTAGAAGAATATTAACAGATTATGATTTTGAAGGTCACCCTTTAAGGAAAGATTTTCCTTTAACAGGACATAGTGAGGTTAGATATAGCGAAGATCAAAAGAAAGTCATTAGTGAACCAGTAAAATTAGAGCAAAATTATAGAAACTTTGATTATGAAAGTCCTTGGGAAGGAACAAGATATATCAAAGAAGAAATAGATAATAATGACAAAAAAAATTAAAAATTTAAATTTAAATTTTGGACCTCAGCATCCAGCGGCTCATGGTGTTCTTAGATTAATTTTAGAACTTGATGGTGAAGTTGTTGAAAAAGCTGATCCACACATAGGTTTGCTTCATCGAGGAACTGAAAAGTTAATTGAAAATAAGACTTATATGCAGGCGGTACCTTATTTTGATAGATTAGATTACGTCGCACCCATGAATCAAGAACACGCATTTGCTCTTGCTGTTGAAAAGATACTGAATATTAAAGTTCCTATTAGAGCTCAATATATAAGAGTAATTTTTTGTGAAATAGGTAGAATTTTAAGTCATATTCTAAATGTAACAACACAGGCATTAGATGTTGGTGCTTTAACTCCTTCCTTGTGGGGTTTTGAGGAAAGAGAAACATTGATGACTTTTTACGAAAGAGCCTCAGGTTCTAGGCTTCATGCCAATTATTTTCGAGCAGGAGGAGTTCATCAAGATCTTCCTAGTGGACTTGAAGATGATATAGAAAAATTTTGCCAAACATTTCCAAAAATTATTGAGGATCTTGAAAGTTTGTTAACTGATAACAGAATTTTTAAACAAAGAAATGTTGATATAGGAATTGTTTCTAAAGAAGATGCGTTAGATTACTCTTTCTCAGGAGTAATGATTAGAGGTTCTGGAGTACCTTGGGATTTAAGAAAATCCCAACCTTATGATTGTTATGATCAACTAGATTTTAAAATTCCAGTTGGAAAAAATGGTGATTGTTATGATCGATATTTATGTAGAATTGAGGAAATGAAAGAAAGTGTTTCTATAATAAAACAATGTTTAACAAAGATGGAAAAAGGTCCAATTAAATCATTAGATGGAAAAATAAGCCCTCCATCTAAAAAAGATATAAAACAATCTATGGAAGCTTTAATTCATCATTTTAAACTTTTTACAGAAGGTTATAGAGTTCCAAAAGATGAAATTTATACTGCTGTTGAGGCTCCAAAAGGTGAGTTTGGTGTTTATTTGATATCAGATGGCTCTAGCAAACCTTATAAATGCAAAATTAGAGCACCAGGGTTTTCTCACCTTCAATCAATGGATTATTTAATTAAAGGTCATATGTTAGCTGATGTGCCGGCGGTATTAGGTTCAATGGATATTGTTTTTGGAGAGGTTGATAGATGAGTTTAAGAAGGCCTGCTAAAGAACAACCAGAAACTTTTGAGTTTAATTCTTCATCTTTAGAAGCAGCTAAAACTATTGTCTCTAAGTATCCTAAAGATAAACAACAAAGTGCAGTCATGGCTTTACTTTATATTGCTCAAAAACAAAATAATAACTGGATACCATTAGTTGCAATGAAGTACATAGCCAAATTTTTAAAAATGCCATACATCAAAGTTTATGAAGTCGCTACTTTTTATACAATGTATAATTTATCTCCTGTTGGAAAATACTTTGTACAAGTTTGTACAACTACTCCATGTATGATTAGAGGTGCTAATAAGCTGGTTGAAGCATGTAAAGAAAAAATTTCTGAGAAAGAGTCAGAATTATCAAGTGATAAAAGTTGTTCTTGGATGGAAGTAGAATGTCTTGGTGCATGTGTAAATGCTCCAATGATGCAGATTAATGATGATTACTTTGAAGATCTTGATAAAGAAAAAACTTTAGAAATTTTAGATAAAATTTTAAATGGTGAAACACCAAAACCAGGTTCTTATAGAGGGCGTGTGAATAACGAACCTGAAAATAATAGAAAAACACTTATGGATTTAAAAAATGCTTAAAGATAAAGATAGAATTTTTCAAAACTTATATAATGACATGGGCTCAGATGTTTCATCATCTCAAAAAAGAGGAGATTGGGTTAATACCAAAGAATTGACCGACAAAGGAAGAGATTGGATAATTAATGAAATTAAATCCTCAGAATTAAGAGGTAGAGGTGGCGCTGGATTTCCTACTGGATTGAAATGGTCGTTTGCACCTAAAGAAGTTGGATCGAGACCACATTATTTAGTAATTAATGGCGATGAATCTGAGCCAGGCACATGTAAAGATAGAGATATTTTAAGATTTGAACCTCATAAATTAATAGAGGGGTGCCTAATAGCTTCATACGCTGTTCAAGCACATGTTTGCTACATTTATATTAGGGGTGAGTATTTTGTTGATGGTCAAAAACTGCAAGCTGCAATAGATGAAGCTTATCAAAAAAAGTTAATTGGTAAAAATGCTGCTGGCACAGGATGGGATTTAGATATTTATATTCACTATGGTGCTGGTGCATATATTTGTGGTGAAGAAACTGCTTTACTTGAAAGTATTGAAGGAAAAAAAGGTCAACCAAGATTAAAACCACCTTTTCCTGCTTTGATTGGTCTTTATGGATGTCCAACAATAATTAATAATGTTGAAACTATAGCTGTTGTTCCAACTATTCTTAGAAGAGGTGGTAAATGGTTTGCATCACTTGGTAGAGAAAAAAACACAGGTACTAAAATATTTTGTATTTCAGGAAATGTAAATAATCCATGCAATGTTGAAGAGGAAATGAATATTCCTTTAAAAGAATTAATAGAAGTGCATGCTGGTGGAGTAGTTGGAGGTTGGGATAATTTACAAGCTGTAATTCCTGGAGGATCTTCAATGCCACTTATTCCCAAAGAGAAATGTGAGACATTGACCATGGACTTTGATTCTTTAATGGCTGAAAAGAGTGGATTAGGTACTGCGGGCATAGTTGTGATCAATAAAGATCAAGACATTATCAAATGTATGGCAAGAATCGCTAGGTTCTACAAACATGAAAGCTGTGGACAATGTACACCTTGTAGAGAAGGATCTGGATGGATGTGGCGTATGTTAGAACGTATGGCTAAAGGTGAAGCAACAAAAGATGAAGTTGATATGTTAGGCGATGTTACAAATCAAATTGCAGGTCATACTATATGTGCTTTTGGTGAAGGTTCATCATGGCCTGTTCAAGGTCTTTTAAGACATTTTAAAAAAGAAATAGAAGAAAGAAATAATTTAGATCCTATTTATGAGAAAAAAAATAATATTCCATATTTAGTTGATCAACACCTATTAGATAAAAAAAATGTTTAAATTAAAAGTTAATAACATTGATGTAGAAGTTGAAGAGGGTTTAACAGTCCTTCAGGCATGTGAAAAAGCTGGAGTTGAAATTCCAAGATTTTGTTATCATGAAAAACTTTCTATAGCAGGAAATTGTAGAATGTGTTTAGTTGAAATGGAAAAGTCTCCTAAACCAGTTGCTTCATGCGCAATGCCTGCAGCAGAAGGTATGAATATAAAAACAAATACAGCTTTTGTTGAAAAAGCGAGAAAAGGTGTGATGGAATTTTTGCTTGCTAATCACCCATTAGATTGTCCAGTTTGTGATCAAGGTGGAGAATGTGATCTTCAAGATCAATCAATGTTTTATGGTGTAGATAAATCGAGATTTAAAGAAAATAAAAGATTAGTTCCTGAAAAAAACATGGGTCCTTTAATTAAAACTCAAATGACAAGATGCATACATTGTACACGTTGTATAAGATTTGCTACCGAAGTAGCAGGAGTGCCAGAACTTGGTGCAATCGGTAGAGGCGAAGATATGCAGATCACAACATATTTAGAACAATCAATGCAATCTGAGCTTTCAGCTAACGTAGTAGATTTATGTCCAGTTGGAGCTTTAACATCAAAACCTTATGTATTTGAAGCTAGACCTTGGGAACTTAAGAAAACAGAGTCTATAGATATAATGGATGCAATTGGATCTAATATCAGAGTTGATACTTATGACTGGGAAGTAAAAAGAATACTACCAATTATTAACGAAGATATAAATGAGGAATGGATTTCTGATAAAACTAGATATGCTTGTGATGGCTTACTACATCAAAGAATAGATACTCCTTTCATTAAATATAATAAAAAATTTGAAAAAGCATCTTGGAATGAAGTTTATAAAATTATTAAATCAAAGTTTGAAAATGTTTCAAAAGAAAAAGTTTGTGGATTTGTTGGTGATTTAACAAACATGGAAACAGGATATATTTTTAAAGAATTTTTTGATCGTACATTAGATATACAAAATTATGAGTCTAGATCAGATAATCGTTTTTCAGACACAAGTAAAAGAGAAAACTATTTATTCAATTCAACTATTAATGGCATTGAAGAATCAGATTTAATTTTTTTAATTGGAACAAATCCCAGATACGAAGCAACAATATTAAATGCAAGAATTAGAAAATCTTATGTAAATAACAATACTAAAATTATTTCATTAAATGATTTAGGTGATTTAACCTTTCCTTATAAAAATTTAGACGGCCAAACTCAAACATTAAAAGATATTTTTGATGGAAATCATGCTGTTTCAAAACAAATTATAGGTGCAAATAAACCAATGGTAATTTTAGGTGAGTCACTGCTAAATTTAAATTCATCAAAATATTTTTTTAACTGTATTAAAGAGTTTCTTGTTAAAAATAAAAAAAAAACGGAAGAATGGAACCCACTTAATATTTTATCTTGTGATGCAGCAACAGTGGGTAGTTATGATCTTGGTATAGTTAATGAAGCTAATAATTTATTAGAAGATTTAAAAAATCATAAATTTGATATTGTTTATTTAGTAGGGCAGGACAATTTAAATTTTGATAAAAAAGATGAATTCATAATTTATCAAGGTAGTCATGGTGATAAAGGAGCTGAAATAGCTGATATTATTTTACCAGGATCTGCATATACTGAACAAGACGGTTATTTTACAAATTTAGAAGGTAAAATCCAAAAAGCTTACAAAGCTTCATATCCTCCTGGTGACGCAAAAGAAGATTGGCAAATTTTTAATGAACTTGCTGAAGTTATGAATAATAGAAAACTGTTTAATGACAAAGATGAATTAGAAAGCAGCATGTTTAATTATCTTAATTTACAAAAAGAAAAACAAAATAATATAAATGATCAAAATCACGATACTAATGAAGACAATTTTCAAAATGAAACTTTAAAAATTAATCTTAAAGACTATTATTTTTCTAATGCAATAGCTCGAGCTTCAAAAACAATGATTGAATGTAATAATTCAAAGTTAAATCTTAAATCTACAGGAACAGAAGGATAAAATGGAGTACTTCTACATAGTTTTTCAAGAAGTTTATAAGATTTTATTTTTATTAGTACCTGTTCTTGTATCTGTTGCTATGATAGTCTGGTTAGATCGAAGAGTATGGGCATTTGTTCAAAAAAGACAAGGTCCTAACGTTGTTGGGCCATTTGGTTTATTTCAATCACTTGCCGATGCTTTAAAATATATTTTTAAAGAAATAATTATCCCATCTACTTCAAATAAAGTAATTTTTATATTAGCTCCTATTGTAACCATGACATTAGCTTTGATTTCATGGGCAGTAATACCTTTTAGTGCAACTCAAGTTTTAGCTGATATTAATGTTGGAATACTCTATCTATTTGCAGTTTCATCTTTAGGCGTTTATGGAATTATTATGGGTGGTTGGGCTTCTAATTCAAAATACCCCTTTCTTGGAGCTATAAGATCTGCCGCTCAAATGGTATCTTATGAAGTTTCTATAGGTGTAATAATTATTAATGTATTGCTATGTGTGGGATCATTAAATTTAAACGATATTGTTGAATCTCAGCAAAACCTATGGTTCATTATTCCATTATTTCCAATGTTTGTTATCTTCTTTATTTCAGCGTTAGCTGAAACAAACAGACCTCCTTTTGACTTACCTGAAGCAGAAGCAGAACTAGTTGCTGGATATCAAACTGAATATTCTGGAATGATGTATGCAATGTTTTGGTTAGGTGAGTACGCTAATATTTTATTAATGTGTGCAATGGGTTCAATTTTATTTTTAGGTGGATGGATGTCTCCTATAGAAATCTATCCATTTACATTAGTGCCAGGCGCAATATGGTTAATATTAAAAATATTATTACTCTTTATTTTATTTGCTTTAGTTAAAGCTATTGTTCCAAGATATAGATACGATCAATTAATGAGATTAGGTTGGAAAGTTTTCTTACCATTGTCTTTAACTTGGGTAGTTTTAACTGCAAGTTACCTATTTTATTTTAACCTTTTACCAACAAATTAATTATGAAGTTATCAAGATTTTTTAAAACAATATTTATGACAGACTTCGTTGGAGGTTTAATAATTGCAATCAAAGAATTATTTAAATCAAAGAAAACCATTAATTATCCATTTGAAAAAGGTAAAATAAGTCCTCGTTTTAGAGGAGAGCACGCTCTTAGAAGATACCCAAATGGAGAAGAAAGATGTATTGCTTGTAAATTGTGTGAGGCTGTTTGTCCTGCACAAGCAATTACAATTGAGTCAGCCGCAAGAGAAGATGGAAGTCGAAAAACAACTAGATACGACATTGATATGATGAAATGTATTTACTGCGGTTTATGTGAAGAATCCTGTCCTGTTGATGCAATTGTGCAAGGTCCAAATTTTGAATTTTCAACGGAAACAAGAGAAGAGCTTTATTACACAAAAGAAAAACTTCTAGATAATGGAGATAGATGGGAGAATATTTTGGCTGCAAATATTAAAGCTGATAACCCATACAGATAAATCAATGATAGCTCATTCAATTTTTTTTTATACATTTTCAATAATAGCTGTGATCTCAGCAATTATGGTTACAGTTTCTAAAAACACTGTCCATTCTGTTTTTTTTCTAATCTTAGATTTTATAAGCATATCTTGTCTTTTCATAATGATAGGTGCTGAATTTTTGGGTATGATAATGCTAATTGTTTATGTTGGAGCTGTAGCGGTATTGTTTTTATTTGTTGTTATGATGCTAAATGTAGCTCAACAAAAAAACCAATGGTTTGCTTCCCAAGAAAGTTCAGGACATATTCCTGTAGGTTTAATAATCAGTACAATTATATTTTTTGAATTAATAATTGTTATTGGTGGATGGAAATATAAACCTGATCTATTTGATATAAATAATACTACTAATAACTTTAGTGTGAGCAATACACACTCACTTGGTCAAATATTATACACAGACTATATTCATGTATTTCAACTAAGTGGTATGATTTTATTGATCGCAATGATTGGCGCAATTGTATTAACTTTTAGAAAAAGAGAAGGTGTTAAGAAACAAAGTTATTTAAAACAAATATCTAGAGAGCGATCTGAAGGTGTCGAATTATTAGAGGTTGAAACTAATAAAGGAGTTAAAATTGATGACTGAAATTGGTTTAGGACATTATTTAACGTTAGGTGCTATTATTTTTTCAATCGGTATTATTGGAATTTTTCTTAATAGAAAAAATATTATTGTAATATTAATGAGCATAGAGCTAATATTACTAGCTGTTAATATAAATCTAGTTGCATTTTCAATATTTCTTGGTGATTTAGCAGGACAAGTCTTCACTTTATTTATCCTAACAGTAGCAGCAGCTGAGGCAGCTATAGGATTAGCAATTATAGTAGTTTATTATCGAAACTCGGGAACTATTAGAGTTGAAGAAATAGATCAATTGAAAGGCTAATTATGGAAATTTTAATTTTATTTCTTCCTCTTATAGCTTCTATAATATCAGGTTTTTTTGGCAAATATATTGGAGATAGAAATTCTGAGTATTTAACAAGTGGCTTGGTTTCAATTTCAGCACTTCTTTCTATTTTTGTGTTTTATCAAGTAATATTTAATCAATATGAAGAAAACATTGTCATAGCAACTTGGATTAATTCAGGATCATTGGATGTTAATTGGTCAATGTTAATTGATCCATTATCAGCAGTTATGCTTGTTGTTGTTACGTTAGTCTCATCTTTAGTTCATATATATTCTATTGGTTATATGTCACATGATCCTCACAAACCTAGATTTATGGCTTATTTATCATTGTTTACTTTTGCAATGTTAATGCTCGTAACGTCAGATAACTTCATACAATTATTTTTTGGCTGGGAAGGAGTTGGCCTATGTTCATATTTCTTAATTGGTTTTTGGTTTAAAAAGGAAAGTGCAAATGCTGCAGCAATTAAAGCTTTTGTGGTTAATAGAGTAGGTGATTTTGGTTTTGCTCTAGGTATATTTTTAATTTTTTATTTATTTGGAACAGTTAATTATTCTGAAGTTTTTCAACAAATCCCAACTATAACAGATAAAAATTTATTATTTTTAGGTTTAGAAGTTAAAGCAATAAATTTAATTTGTTTACTTTTATTTATTGGCGCCATGGGTAAATCTGCTCAGATTTTATTACACACATGGTTACCTGATGCAATGGAAGGACCAACTCCTGTATCAGCTCTAATTCATGCAGCAACAATGGTAACTGCTGGAGTATTCTTAGTTGTTAGATGTTCACCAATTTATGAATACTCCCCACTAATATTAAATTTAATTACAATTGTTGGAATGACCACGGCATTTTTTGCTGCAACAGTAGCTTTAGTTCAAACAGATATTAAAAAAATTATTGCCTATTCTACTTGTAGCCAACTTGGTTATATGTTTTTTGCAGCTGGTGTTGGAGCATACAATGTTGCCATGTTTCATTTATTTACTCATGCATTCTTTAAGGCTTTACTTTTTTTAGGTTCTGGATCTGTAATACATGCATTTAAAGATGAGCAAGATATAAATAATATGGGAGGTGTTTGGAAAAAATTACCTTACACATACACTTTAATGATAATTGGAACACTCGCTTTAACAGGATTTCCATTTTTATCTGGTTTTTACTCTAAGGATGCAATTATAGAATTCGCTTATCTTAAAGGTAATACTACTGGTTATTATGCTGCTGGAATAGGAATTTTTACAGCTTTTTTAACTTCAATATATTCATGGAGATTGATTTTTAAAACTTTTCATGGGGAATATAATAATAAAGAAGTTGAGATTGAAAAAACTCATGAGTCACCATTAGTGATGTTGGTGCCTTTAATTATATTATCAATAGGAGCTATATTTGCTGGTTTTTTATTTAAAGATTTATTTATTGGTCATGAAGGAAGCATTCATTTTTGGGCTGAATCAATTAAGTTTTTAGTTCCATTAAGCACCGAACATCCTCCTACTTGGTTTTTACTTTTAACACCTTGTTTAGTTCTATTATCTATTCCAATTGCTTACTATTTATTTGTCAAAAACAAAGAATTGCCAAGCCAAATAGCAAATATGAATAAGCCATTGTATAATTTTTTAATTAACAAATGGTATTTTGATGAACTGTATGACGTCATTTTTATTAAATCTTCTAAAAAATTAGGTTTATTTTTTTGGAAATTTTGTGATGGTAAATTGATTGATGGTTTTGGACCTGATGGGATTTCTTCTTTTATAAAAAAATGTTCAATTAAAGCGAGCAAATTTCAAAGTGGTTTTATTTATCAATATGCTTTTGTAATGCTTTTAGGTTTTTCAGCTTTATTAACCTTTTTAATTATTAAATAATGAATTTTCCCATTCTATCTTCTTTGATTTTATTGCCAATAGTTGGAGCTTTATTTTTATTTTTTACTAAAAATAAAAATGGAAATAATTTAACTGCAAAATATGTTTCTTTGTTTACTTCAATTGTAAATTTTTTAATTTCTATATATTTATGGTTTTCTTTTGATCAAACTATTTCTAATTTTCAATTTATAGAAGATAGAACTTGGATTGATGGATTTATAAATTATAAATTAGGTGTTGATGGTATTTCAATTTTATTTGTTGTATTAACTACGTTCATAACACCTTTATGTATTATTTCTGTAAATAATTCTATCAAAACTAGATTAAGAGATTTTCTTATTGCTATATTAATAATGGAAAGCTTTATGATAGGAGTTTTTTGTGCTCTTGATTTAGTTGTTTTTTATTTATTTTTTGAAGCGGGCTTAATTCCAATGTTTTTGATCATTGGTATTTGGGGAGGGCCAAAAAGAGTTTATTCAGCTTTTAAATTCTTTTTATATACATTACTTGGTTCGGTTTTAATGTTAGTTGCGATCATATCAATTTATTGGATTTCTGGAACTACGGATGTAATAAAACTTTATGAGCTAGGAATTGATGCAAAATATCAAAATTTATTATGGTTAGCTTTTTTTAGTTCGTTTGCAGTAAAAACACCAATGTGGCCAGTCCACACATGGTTACCTGATGCTCATGTTGAAGCTCCTACTGCTGGATCAGTTTTACTAGCAGCGATATTACTTAAAATGGCAGGATATGGATTCATTAGATTTTCTTTAGGTCTTTTCCCAGTTGCATCAGAAGTGTTCACACCTTTAATTTATACTTTAAGTGTAATTGCTATTATCGTTACTTCTCTAATAGCTTTAATCCAGGAAGACATGAAAAAACTTATTGCTTACTCATCTGTTGCCCATATGGGCTTTGTAACCTTGGGTATATTCACTATTCAACAACAAGGTATTGAAGGCAGTATAATTCAAATGATCAGCCATGGATTAGTTTCTGCTGCTTTATTCTTATGCGTCGGAGTAGTTTATGATCGTATGCACTCAAGATTAATTAGTTCATATGGAGGCATAGTTACAATCATTCCAAAATACTCAATTTTATTTATGTTATTTACACTTGCGGCCCTTGGTTTACCAGGAACCAGTGGATTTGTTGGTGAATTTTTAATTTTGATGGGTGCTTTTAAAGACAATTTTCTTGTGGCAGTTATAGCTAGTTTAGGAGTAATTCTTGGAGCAGCATATATGTTGTGGCTTTATAAAAGAGTCGTCTTTGGAAAATTAATTAATACAGACTTAAAAAAAATGGTTGATTTAAATAAATCTGAATATTTTATATTAATTTGTTTAGCCGTACCAACATTGTTTTTTGGTTTTTATCCAGATCCATTAATTAACACTATAGAGGTTTCAGTTAATGATTTAATAGATATGTATAATTTAAATTTAATTAATAAATAATATGGAAAATCTAAACTTAGTATTACCTGAAATTTTTATTTCACTCTCAATAATGTTTTTATTAATTTTGGGTGTCTTTATTAAAAATAGCTCAAAATTAATATTTAATGCTTCTGTATTAATTCTTTTAATTACAGCAGTTATTACTTTTAACGAAACTTTTATAGTTAATCGAATAACATTATTTAATGACAGTGTTGTAATTGACTATATGGCCTCATTAATGAAAATTATTACACTTTTGGGTGCATTTCTAGTTTTAGTAATTTCATCAAATTATCTTAAAACATTCAAAATTTATAAAATTGAATATCCAATTTTAATACTAAGTTCTGTATTGGGAATGATGGTTATGATAAGCTCAAATGACTTAATAGTATTTTATATGGGCCTTGAATTACAGTCGTTGGCACTATATGTTTTGGCTACATTTAATAGAGACCAATTAAAATCTTCTGAAGCTGGTTTAAAATATTTTATACTAAGTGCATTATCTTCAGGTTTACTTTTATACGGTTGTTCATTGATTTATGGTTTTTCAGGTTCAACAAATTTTGATGTAATTTCATCTCAGCTGAATTCAAATGAATATGTTTTAACTTTTGGTATTGTTTTTATTTTAGTAGGACTAGCATTTAAAATTTCTGCTGTACCATTTCATATGTGGGCTCCAGATGTTTATGAGGGGTCTCCAACTTCTGTAACATTGTTTTTTACAATGGTTCCTAAAATTGCAGCATTAGCAGTTTTCATTCGATTTTTATATGTACCTTTTTTAAATTTGATTGATCAATGGCAAATGATTATAATTTTTCTATCAATAGCCTCTATGCTTTTTGGCGCTATAGCCGCTATTGGACAGACTAATATTAAAAGACTAATTGCTTACAGTTCCATAGGTCATATTGGTTATACATTAGCAGGATTAGCAATTGGCACTAATGAGGGAATTCAAAGTTCAATAATATATATATCAATTTATATAATTATGAATTTAGCGCTTTTTTCTTGTTTGTTAATGTTAAGAAGAAATAACCAATATTATGAAGAGATAGAAGATCTTTCAGGTTTATCTAAAAACCATCCTTTATTGTCCTTATCATTATTAGTTATACTGTTTTCTTTGGCTGGAATTCCACCACTTGCAGGATTTTTTGCAAAATTTTACATCTTTAAAGCTGTTATAGAGCAGTCGATGTATTTCTTAGCAATTGTAGGCTTGTTATCAACTGTTGTAGCCGCTTTTTACTATTTAAGAATTATTAAGATAATTTATTTTGATAAAGAAAAAGAAAAATATGATGAAGATCATAGTCTTTGGATAAAATTTTCGCTTACATTTTCAACAATATTAATTCTTTTATACTTCATTTTCCCAGGTCAATTGATTGATGTAGTGTCAAGAATTAATATTATTTAATGAAATTTAAAAAGCTAAAATTCAAAAAAGTTAAAAGTACAAATGATACTGCAATTAGAATTATTAAAAGTTCTAATTTAAAATCTGGTATGATTGTTTCAGATATTCAGATTGATGGAAAAGGACAACATGGAAATAAATGGGTTTCTTATAAAGGAAATTTATTTGTAAGTTTTTTTCATGAATTAAAATTTACAAATATCTCCTTAGCTGCTTTAACTAAAATTAATTGTTTGTTGGTTAAAAAAATTTTGAATAACTATTATAAAAAAAAGATTATATTCAAAAAACCAAACGATCTATTGATTAATAAAAAGAAAATAAGCGGA
>Ga0208766_1000562_pt1 | contig 20551 bp, 9 predicted proteins | sample ETN01SmetaG_3_FD_185792 | JGI IMG/M metagenome (GOLD analysis project Ga0208766, IMG submission 185792) | Marine microbial and viral communities from oxygen minimum zone, Eastern Pacific Ocean - ETNP2014F12-01SV263 (SPAdes) (version 2) | ecosystem: Environmental > Aquatic > Marine > Oceanic ... | reverse complement strand
CAATGGAGACTATACATTCTTCCTAAACCAGTACCAGACACATGCATTTGCACTTGATAACATTCCTGGTTCACCAATCGAAAATTATGATGCTTTAGTAGGTGCTCTTCTTGAGTCTGATAAAAATATTGTTGTTAACGTAGGATTCTGGGGAGGAAGTAACTCCTGGCAGGGGAATGGAAGGGACATAGGTTTTGACCAGATAAAACCGATTGAAAATGTGTCAAATGAGTATGTTTTCCTTAGGGCTGGAGGGGAAATTAATATCAATGGTGAGCAGAGTAATACCAACGAGTACGCGATCGTTGTCGCTCACGAAGATAATACCAAGATATGGCTCCACACTAGTGCTGCAGATACTGTTTCAACTCCTGCAGATCATACAATAGATGCCGGTGAGTACAAACTACTATACTTTGGAGGTAATAATGTAACCTCTAATGAGCAGATTTATGTCCTCTCAAACAAGAGGGTTTACGGGTACCAGAATATGGCTGGACAGGATGGAAATGCTTCAAAACAGGCCATGATGCTTGTGAGTGGAATTAATCCTTTGGCATCAAATAAGATTGACGGAATATATAATATTGAAGATGTTGCTAGCACAAAGTTTGAGATGGAACTAAGGATACTATCCTCAACAGGTGCAGACCTGAAGTTAAATGGCACTCAAGCCAGCTCATATGCCCCCTTCACAGAGACCATAGAGGGTAGGGATGATCTGTCATGGTACCTTTTCGATAACGCAGATCTTGCAACAATACTTCCCCTTGGTCCAGACAAAAGACTTACTATAGAATCTGACGGACCTGTTTATGGTCAGTACTACGGATACAACTCAGTGCAAGGTCTTGCAGGATATTTTTATTCTTACTCAGATTTTGATGAGGATGGTGTAACTGACGCAGATGATCTTGACGATGATAATGACGGCATATTAGATGCCTGGGAGGGAGATGAAGACACTGACGGGGATGGCTTACTTAATAGGTTTGATCTTGACTCTGATAATGATGGATGTTTTGATACACAAGAAGCAGGGTACACAGACCAAGACAATAACGGAATTTTAGGATATGGCTCTACAAATGGAGTATATGTAGACGTCCGTGGTATGGTTATTAAAAATGATGATAACACTGATGTTGTTGACGGGTACACACTACCAGCTGACTTAGATGGGAGTGGTGCACCTGATTTCAGAGAGAATGGATTCCAAATGACTATAGTCAAACACCCTGAAGATATAATATTACAACCTTGTCCAGACACAGATAATATTGACTTATTCTTCGAGGCAGAGGGAGACGGTGTCAACGTCTCGTACCGTTGGCAGGTAAGTTATGACTCAGGTAACTCTTGGAAGAGGATATTTGACGTAGAAAATTATGAGGGAATTATTGATAAAAAACTTGAATTAATTGACTTTGACAGCTCTTTTATTGGAAATATGTACAGGGCAATTGTGGAGACAAAAGGTTTTGTGTGTGGTGTTGGAGATACCACAAACGCTGCCGCAATAAAAATGCTTCCAGACAATGACGGAGACTGCGTCCCAGACGACAAAGACTTAGATGATGATAATGATGGTATTCTAGATTCTGAGGAAGATACTACCGACATTGACGGTGATGGAGTCATTAATAGTTTTGACCTAGATACTGACGGAGACGGTTGTTTTGATGTCATAGAGGCTGGTTTTAGTGATCCCGATGATGACGGAATATTATGCGTTTCTCCTGTCGTGGTTGACTCTCTTGGGGTAGTTATTGGTTGTGATGGGATTCAAGAATGTTCTCCATTAAATGTTACTGACTATAACATTGTAGGGTCAGCGCAGTTTATTGAGACAGATAGTTCTTACCTACTTACAGAGGAGTTAGGTAACCAGTCTGGGGCCGTATGGTCTCTGGAAACTGTTGACCTCTCAAAAGATTTTGAAGTTAAGTCTAAATTAAATCTAGGTAATATTCAAGGTGCGAATGGGGCAGATGGAATAGCATTTGTTTTACAGCCATTATCTTCAGATCAGGGTTCAAGTGGAGGTGGTATTGGTTACATGGGAATTGCACCTTCTGTAGCCGTTGAATTTGATACATACAAGTGGAATTCAAATGATCCAGACGGTGATCATGCAGCCATTGTATATGATGGAGAGACAACTATACATAATAATGAGTATGTATTTCCTACAGAGATAGCTGATAATATTTACCATGAAGTCATATTTAGCTGGAATAGCACAAACAAAAACTTAACTGTCTCTTGGGATGGAAACGCAATAATTTCTTCTACAAAAGACATAGTAAATGAAATATTTAATGGTAATTCTGAGGTTTATTATGGTTTTACTGCCGCAACTGGTGGTTCAGTAAATAATCAGAGTGTTATAATAACTGGAACCTGTTCTGGATTAGGAGGAGGACAACCTGTAGAAGACGGATACACTGATCCCTTAGACTTAGATTTAAACGGCACTAAAGATTATAAGGAAGTCGCGTTGAGTCCTACAATATTTTTAGATCCTGAAGATGTAAGAATTGCAATAGAAACATCTACATTATTCTTTGTGGATGTAGATTATGATGGTCCTTTAACGTATCAGTGGCAACTTAACCTTGGTGATGGATGGATTAATTTAGCAGATACAAATGTATACTCAGGGATAAATTCAGATACTTTAAGGATAGATAGTGTAGTGATTGAGATGGATAAAAATAAGTACAGGGTAGCAGTATCAAACCTACTTGTATGCTCAGAACCAGTTTATTGTAATAGTGCTATACTAAATGTTCTTCCTGATAATGACAAGGATAAAGTTCCTGATGTAGATGATTTAGATGATGATAATGATGGTATCTTAGACACTGATGAGGGAGATGGGGACGTAGATTCTGACGGTATACCTAATGCGTTTGATCTTGATTCTGATGGAGATGGATGTCTAGATGTCACTGAGGCAGGATTTACTGATGGAGATGGTGACGGAATTTTGGGTGATTCTCCTGTAGATGTCGACACTTTAGGTATGGTGATTCCTAAGTTAGATGGGTATGTCACTCCTCATGATAACGACTCAAATGCAGTGTATGACTTCCTTGAAATGGGTTCTCTTGTGACCATTACTTCTGACCCTGCAAGTGTTTCAATTATTGAGACAAGAGACGCCAGGTACGAGGTAAAATATACTGCAGATGGCACTGTGATATTTCAGTGGATGGTATCGGTAGACGAGGGAGTTACATGGGAAGACATAGATGATAATTCTATTTATGCTGGCACTAATTCATCAAGTCTAACTCTTACTAATGCGCCTTTAGAATTTAATGAGTACCAGTTCAAGGTTAAAATTTCCACTCCAGCTTTTGTGTGTGATCAAGATATTTTCTCAAGTGTTGCTCTTACTGTACTTCCTGACAATGACAAGGACGGTGTCGCAGACGAAGACGATCTTGATGATGATAATGATGGCATCTTTGATATTTACGAAGGAGATGGAGATACTGACGGTGACGGAATTATAAATTCTTTTGATCTCGACTCTGACGGTGACGGGTGCTATGACGTAATTGAGTCTGGCTGTGTTGATCCTGACAATGACGGCATACTAGGAAGCTCTCCAGTAAAAGTAGATGGACTAGGACTTGTAGTTGAAAAATATGTTGCTAAATACGACTTTAGTGGGAATTCTGATGATACCTCAGGAAATAGTTTCCATGGTATTGTCAATGGTTCTACTCTTGACACAGATAGATTTGGAATTCCTAATTCAGCTTATTTATTTGATGGTGTAGATGACTTTATATCAGTAGGTCATGACTCCCTCCTTAACCTCGGCATTTATGAGAGATTCTCAATATCACTCTGGATAAAACCATACAAATTTATTAACTACGGTGAGACTAAACCATTTATACAGAAATATTCACCTGAGTCTTACTGGAGTTATAAGTATGTATATGAAAATGATACATCTGAGCTTATTTTTGATGTAGGAGACACCACTGCAAATATTTCTTCAGAAGGGACCCCACTTAATTTATTTGACTGGTATCACCTCGTGATACAGAGAGATGGTGACGTGTACACACACTTTGTTAATGGCGACACTGTACGATCTATTGTAGACTCAACAAGTTTAGTAGGGGTTAATGACTCTGATATTCATATTGGTGGGTCTCAGGTTTTAGGAGATTACCTTTACGGAGTAATTGACGACATTGTAATTTCAGGAAATTATGGGTACTGTAGTTACAAAGTCCCCGAAGACAATGATAATTCTGGAACTTATGATTTTCTTGAGTTTGGCGGAAAAATAACCTTAGACTCTGTATCAGATTCTCAGGTTATTACAGAGCAAAGTGATACGTACTTTGCAGTCTCAACCTCATCAATAAGTCAGGCGTCTTACTCATGGCAATACTCAGAAGATGGAGGGGCAACATGGCAATTTATAGAAGATACTATCCCATACTCTGGCGTTAATGATGACACATTAAAGATTTTAGGTGCTCCTCTTACCTTATCTGACAATATTTACAGGGTGATACTTTCTACACCATCGTATATATGTGGAGACGACATAACTACTAGTTCTCTAAAGCTTACAGTTTTACCTGACAATGATGTAGATGGAATTCCTGACTCGGATGATGTAGATGATGATAATGACGGAATATATGATGATGTGGAAGGTAACGATGACTCTGATGGCGATGGGATAATTAACTCTTTTGATCAAGACTCTGACAATGATGGGTGTGATGACGTGATAGAGGCTGGATTTTCAGACTCAGATGGAGACGGCATGTTAGGTGGTAGCCCAGTAATTGTGGATGAAAACGGGAAGGTGATAAGTGGAGGAGAAGGAAATGGATACACTGATCCTGTAGACAGAGATAGTAACTTTCTGCCAGATTACCTTGATTTTGGATCTTCAGCAAATATTATTGTAGAACCATCAGATGTATATATTGTAGAGAGAAGTGACTCATCGGTTAGTGTGTCGGTAGAGGTCAAAGATTCTCAGACGTTTGTACTTTATAATTGGCAAGTAAGCGATAACGGAGGAATGACATGGGAAGGACTTTCTAACACATCTAATGTCCTTGAGATTATGAATGCAGACATAAGCTATGATCATAGAATATTTAGAGTTATCGTCTCAACCCCATCCTATATCTGTGGAGGGCAGGTGATATCTGATCCTTTTAGAATTAAAATTGCTAGAGATTATGATGTGGACTTCGTTGGTGATTTCTCTGATTTAGATGACGATAACGACGGTATTTATGACTCATTAGAATGTGAAAACACATCAAGTTTACTCATAAGTGGTGACGTTGATACTCTAATAACATCTGGTTACCCAATTGTAGCGCAATATACTGGAAATACTGGCTCTGGAGGGTTTGGGGATATATTTGGTAATAATATTAATGTGTCGATGTTTGTCTCTCCTGGAGATGTCTACGAGAGTTGCTACTACGTTTCAGATATGAACTTTGATGATGGGATACAAGTAAGAGTTGACGGTAAGACAATTCTTTCATTTAACCAGTATCATTGGGATGTAGGTGAAGGAAAAGCTGATCCGTATCTGACTAGAGAGTTCAATGGAGGAATCTTTGGGAATAAGTGGATACCATGGGATAATACTATAAAAATAGAGTTAGTTATTAGGGATGGTTCTATTAAACTATATTCTGAGACCATTACAGGTGAGATGGTTGATGTGATACCTTACATGGATAATACAGTCGAGGGTTGGGTTCTTGATAAAAGCTTCTCCTTCTCATGTAAAGATGGTTTTAACTTAGAAATAAAAAATACAAATCATGAAGGCCCATCTTCTTTTGTCTCAGACAACAAAATATACGCATATGTGTGTAATGATGTTGACTCTGACGGAATGAATAATAACAGAGACAGAGATTCAGATGATGATGATTGTTTTGATGTTAGGGAAGCTGGATTTGATGATAATGATGAAGATGGAGTGCTAGGAGACAGCCCAGTTATTGTAGACTCCTTAGGTGTGGTAGATTCTGAAACAGGGTATGACTTACCAGTAGATAATGACGGAAATGGAACATATGATTTTCTCGAAGAAGGTTTTACAATTCAGATTTTAAGTACCCCTGAAGAGTATTCACTTGTTAGAGAAGGTGATACATTCAGCCTATTTGTAGATGTTAACCTAACCAGTAGGTTTGTTTACCAGTGGCAGGTACAAGATGAGTACAGTCTGTTCTGGGAAAATGTATCTGATACTATTATTGGATTGACTTCTTACACTGGATCTAATACTAATCAGCTACAGATTTCAGGTGTAAACTTTGACCAAAACCAGTTAGATAATATTTTCTTGAGTTATAGGCTTATTATATCATCTCCTTCATATTTATGTGAGGATGATATATTAACCTCACCTTTAGAGATAGAGTTTTATCACAAAGATTTACATATTCCAAATGGATTTTCACCTAATAATGATGGTGTTAATGACACTTGGGTGATAAGAGGTTTGGAGGAATACCCTAACCATAAGATTAGAATATATAATGTTTGGAACACAAAAATTTTTGAGTCTAGAAATTATAATAATGACTGGGATGGTACTAACCAGACTCAGATATATTTTGGAGATGGTAGACTTCCAGAGGGTACATACTATTATATTTTTGATTTAGGAAATGGCACTAAACCTCTTAAAGGATTTGTTTTTATTAAAAGAGATTAGACTTTAGAATTAAGATTTGGAAAATATATTGATTAAATTTGCGTTTAATATCAAATTACAATACATGCTAAGAAAAGTATTCATTCTTCTTTTTTTAATTGTCTTTTCAGTTAATGGTAATTTGATTGGAGAAGATACAAATAATTGCCCTATAGCTTCTGATGACGGAAATATCCTTGATGAGGGTGGTATAACCAACGGAAATGTTTTGAGTAATGATATAGACTCAGATGGAGATCTTCTCCAAATATTTAGTGTTATAAATTTACCTGATCATGGATCTCTTACCTTTGAGGCTAATGGTGATTACGCGTATCAGCATGCTGGGGATGAATTCTACTCTGATTTATTTACATATGTCATGACAGACGGCGTATGTTTTGATACCGCAGATGTTGTGATAAGCATAACACCTGTTAACGATAAGCCAGTAGTTGTTCAGGATACTTTTTATGTAAATGAGGGAGACACATTGATTGTTCTTAATAGCGATTCAACACTCATAGTGAAAAATGATTTAGATTCTGATAATACTAATAGTGAACTAAGAGCTGTACTTACAATTCCTCCGTTTCATAACGAAGGTATATTTTCAATTGGAAACAGGGGAGCATTTACTTATATCCACGGGTGCAATGACGCAACATTAGATGTGTTTCAATATAAAGTTAATGATGGTTTCTTGACCTCGGAACTACAAGATAGTGTGTTGATATTTATACTGAACGAGGCACCATTCGGAGAACCAGACTTTTACAATGTAGATCATGGGTCCACCCTAAATGTTGACGAATTGAATGGTCTGCTAATAAATGATGTTGACTCTTTTGCTTGCGATACCTTAAGGGTGACTCTTGTTCAGCCACCAAGCATGCACATAGGTGTATTTAGTTTAGACTTAAACGGTTCCTTTACCTATATTCATGATGGTACATTTTTTCCTAATCAAGACTATTTCGTCTACCAACTCTCAGACGGACAAGATAACGCAGTCGAGACTGATACTGTTTTTATCAGCATCAATAGCCCATCTCCAAATACGAGCTCTCTGAGCTTTGCTGTAGATGAAGGTAAAGAACTTGTAGTAGACTCAATAGAAAGTGTTCTTACTGTATCATCAAGTAATCTCGGACTTGAACTTTCAGTTGAAATTGAACAAGATCCGTTTAGGGGAACTCTACTTCCTTCTGGACAGATAAATGCAAATGGGTCATTTATCTATAAGCACGACTGTACTGATGTACCTAATGAAGACTACTTCCTTTTCAAGGTCAAAGATTCACTCACTGAGTCCATAGACACTGTCTTTATTACCATAAATAATGTGTGTCCTACCGGTCAAAATGATTTTTACAAAATATCTGAGGGCCAGACAATTGATATAGCAGCTAATATAGGTGTGTTATTTAATGATAATGACGACAACCCTTGTGATCCATTAACTGTATCACTTGTCACACCACCACTATACCATACAGGTAGTTTTACCTTAAATACAGACGGGTCATTTATATATACTCATGACGATAGTGAAAATTTTGAAGATCAGTTCTCATACAGACTCTCTGATGGAGAGTGCACAGGTGCAGTGTATACTGTTACATTGGCAGTTGATTCTGTTGATGACAAGCCACCTGTAGTAACTGATGATAGTTTCATACCATGTCTGAAGGAAGGGGAAACATTAAATATTACAACTTACCTTGATGGGATACTAGGAAATGACATAGACCCAGACCCAAAAGATACTGTGCTTACAGCTAAATTAATTGTTGGAGTCTCTCACGGAACGCTTCTCTTTAATGATGATGGTACCTTTACCTATACACATGACGGGGGAGAAGATGACAATGATTTCTTTACCTACGTGGCATTTGATGGTGATTTCTATAGTTTGGATACCGCCGTAGTTACGATATGTATTGACCAGGTCAATGACTGTCCAGACGCTGTTGACGATGCGTTTTTTATAAATGAAGGACAGGTCCTAGACTCGACTGTGGCAAGAAATGATACTGACAATGACTTAGTCACTACAGATAATAACTACGCAGTGAGTATTGCTCCTTCTGTGGGAACACTACAGCTAAGATCAGATGGGTCATTTACCTACACACCGCCTACAGAAATAAGTCCTCCAGGTCCTGAGGTAGTTACATTTGAGTACGAAATAACTGATCCTGACCCCTCTACAAGCTGCTCTGATAAGGCTACTGTGACTATAAGAATTAACTCAATAAATGATTGTCCTATAGCATTAGATGATACAATTTCTGTAGATGCATTAACTAATGATATTATTGTTAAAGATCTTATAGCTAATGATTTTGACATAGATAACCCACTTGATTCTTCTAGTATATTTATATTAGACCCTCCATTATACGGAGATTTAATTGTCAATAATGATGGTACGATAACATATGATTATATTGGATCTCCTACTAAGAGAGATAGCATTACCTACGCTGTCCAAGACTCTCTTGGGTGTATATCTAATTTCGCTAAAGTTCTAATAAACATTGAAAATATTCAGTATCCAGAGTACGAACTTCCATCATATTTCACACCTAATTCAGACAGGTTTAATGACTTTTTTACAGTAAAATATAAGAATATAATACCTGGAAACGTTACATTTGAGGTTAAGATAATGGACAGGTACCAGAGAATTGTCTTCGACGGAGTTGTTAATAGTGACATTATTTGGGATGGTATTGATAAAAACACCACAGGAGATGCAAAGAGGGGAATGTATTTTTATGAGATAACACCGATTGAGTATGGAGATGTTAAGGCCAGAACTATTGTCGGGGTAATATTTTTAGATAGATAATGAAAAAGTTTTTAATATTATATATTAGTTTCTTTACTACATTGACAACTTTCTCACAAGAATATGTTGAGATACTTAGAGCTTCTGATAATAATATTTTAGTTAATCCTGCTCTTTCTGGAATCGATGGAAGAAACTCACTCACAATTCTTGACACTAGATCACTAAGAGGGTCTAGATTTAACTCAGCACTTAGTTACGCATCCGCAAGTTTTAGGATGTCAGATAACATAATTTACTGCCCTGCTCCTGGATACTTTTCAAATAATAGTGGAAGAAGAAGCTCCCAGAGGATAACAAATAATCACTTCCAGACAAGTATAGACCTCCTAAACTACTCAAATGATATTTTTAGAAGACTTTCAGCTGGTTTGACTTTTGGTTATAGACAGCAGTTAAATAGGGATATGAATGTGATGTTTGCTATGAAGGCATCATTCTCTCAAGATAAGTTTAACTTACTTGCATGGGATACTTCTGACCCACTATATCAGAACTGGTCTAATAATGGATTTAAACAATCTTTATTTGGTTTGACTCCTGGGATAACAGTATACACTGGAAATTTTTTGATTGGAATTTCTTCAAAAATAGCACTTACAAGTGAAGAAAAATTTAGCTACCAAGATGGTAAATTTGATCCTTTTGGGAATGCTACGATTGCCACGTTATCATATGATCTGCCTATTGGAGAAAATCTCCTCTCTCTTAGCGGTAATTATGTAATTATAGATGATGAACCTAATTTCTACTCTTTTGGAGCTAAAATCCCTCTTTCTGGTAATATTTCAGTCATGGGTGGATCCCGAGATCTTGTAGAAGTTTTTGCAGGTATTGCGCTAACCTTTTATGATAAGACATCAATAGAAATATTCATAAATAACTTTATTGGGGATAACGTGAGAAATAATGTCCCAATTTACTCCATAAGGCTAAAAGCTTTTGATATTTTTTAGTTAAAAACTGTATTTATTGTAATTCATTCTTATATTTAATTCCTTAATGGAAAATAAGAAAAATACGTATACTGAGGATAGTATAAAGTCATTAGATTGGAAGGAACATATACGTACTCGTCCAGGTATGTACATTGGTAAATTAGGTGATGGATCAGCTAAAGATGATGGTATTTACGTGCTTATTAAAGAAGTTATAGATAACTCTATTGATGAACACCTGATGGGTCACGGGAAAGTTATTAAGATTAAGGTAAAAGATCATAAGGTAGAGGTTAGGGATTATGGTAGAGGGATTCCGTTAGGAAAAGTAATTGACTGTGTATCAAAAATTAATACTGGGGGTAAGTATGATTCTGAAGCATTCCAGAAGTCAGTAGGTCTTAATGGAGTAGGTCTCAAGGCAGTAAATGCTCTATCTAATAAGTTTCATATAGAGTCTTTCAGGGAAGGGGAGACAAAGCACGCACAATTTGAAAAAGGAATAACTACATCAGACAAAGACATTCACTCTACTGAACAGAGGAATGGAACATTTATAATGTTCGAACCCGATAATTCTATATTTAAAAATTATAATTATATACCAGAATACCTTGAGGATCAGATATGGAATTATGCTTACCTAAACTCTGGTCTTACGCTTAACTACAATGGGAAGAAGTACCACTCTGAGAAAGGTCTCCTTGACCTCCTAGAAAACAAAACTGATGAAGAGGCTATAAGATACCCCATAATTCATTTTAAGGGTCAAGAGATAGAGTGTTCTCTCACGCACACAAATAATTATGGTGAAGAGTACTATTCCTTTGTTAATGGACAATACACAACACAAGGAGGAACTCACCTAGCTGCGTTTAAAGAGGGTATAGTGAAGGCTATAAGGGAATTTTATAAGAAAGACTACGACGCGACAGACATAAGAGCTAGTATTGCTGGTGCAGTTGCAGTCAGAGTCCAGGAACCGGTATTTGAGTCCCAGACAAAGACAAAATTAGGTTCGCTTAATATCAGTCCAAAAGGACAGACTGTTAGATCTTTTGTTAACGACTTTGTTAAGAAAGAGTTAGACAACTATCTCCACAAGAATCCAGAGACAGCTAAGGCACTTCAGAAGAGAATACTACAGTCGGAGAGGGAGAGGAAAGAAATAGCAGGTATTAAAAAATTGGCAAATGAGAGAGCAAAGAAAGCAAAAGTTCATAATAAGAAGCTAAGGGACTGTAGAATTCATCTTAATGACAAGAGGGGAGACGACGAGCTTAAGGGAAACTCTATGATATTTATAACAGAGGGAGACTCAGCTAGTGGGTCAATTACCAAGTCAAGAAATGTTCAGACTCAGGCAGTATTTAGTCTAAGGGGTAAGCCTTTTAACTGTTTTGGACATACCAAAAAGATAGTCTATGAAAATGAAGAGTTTAATTTGCTTCAACACGCACTTAATATAGAGGATGGGTTAGATGGTTTACGTTACAATAAGATAATTATAGCAACGGATGCAGATGTTGATGGTATGCACATAAGACTACTTCTTCTTACTTATTTCTTACAGTTTTTTCCAGATCTTGTGAAAATGGGTCATGTGTATATACTTGAGACACCTCTGTTTAGGGTAAGAAATAAGAAAAAAACTTTCTATTGTTATGATGACGAAGAAAGGAATAAAGCTGTTGAGAAAATTGGTAAAAGCCCTGAAATTACAAGATTTAAAGGACTTGGAGAGATATCACCATCTGAATTTAAAAATTTTATAGGTGATGAGATAAGGCTTGAGCCAATTATACTTAACAGAAAATCTAAGATAAATGAACTCCTATCCTTTTATATGGGTAAAAACACACAGCAAAGACAAGAATTTATCATAGAAAAATTAAGAGTGGAGAAGGATTTAATTGATATTAAAGAATGAGTGAGGATAATATAAATAAAGACCTAGAGGGCTCAATATCAAACGAGAATCCAGTATCAGACCTTTACGAGGATTGGTTCTTGGATTATGCGTCATATGTGATACTAGAGAGAGCTATACCATCTATAGATGATGGATTAAAACCTGTGCAGAGGAGGATACTTCACTCCATGAATAATATAGAAGATGGTAGGTATAATAAGTGTGCAAATATTATAGGTAGTAGTATGCAATTTCATCCACATGGTGACGCTTCAATAGAGGATGCTCTTGTGAATCTTGGTCAGAAGGATTTGCTTATTGATACACAAGGGAATTGGGGAGACGTAAGGACAGGTGACAAGGCAGCAGCTTCTAGGTATATTGAGGCAAGAATATCAAGATTTGGTATAGAGACTCTTTTTAACGAGAAAACCACTGAATGGAAGCTCTCATATGATGGCAGAAAGAAAGAGCCTATTAATCTACCAGTAAAATTCCCATTATTACTTGCTCAAGGTGTTGAGGGTATAGCTGTGGGTTTATCTACTAAGATCATGCCACATAATTTCTGTGAACTTATTAAATCATCAATTTCTTACCTAAAAGAAAAGTCATTTAAACTATATCCAGACTTTCCAAATGGAGGAATGGTAGACATAACAGATTATAATGATGGTAAAAGAGGAGGAAAAATTCGGGTGAGGTCGAAAATAAGAGAACTAGACAAGTCAACTTTAATAATTGATGACATCCCTTATAATACAACCACAACTAATCTCATTGACTCTATTATAAAGGCTAATGACAAGGGTAAAATTAAGATAAGGAAAGTCTTAGATAATACCGCAGAAAAAGTTGAAGTTTTGGTTCATTTACATAAAAATCAGTCTCCTAGTATTACAATTGACGCACTGTATGCATTTACTGACTGTGAGATCTCAATATCTCCTAACGCATGTGTAATAGTTAAAGAGAAACCTCAATTTCTAGGAGTAAAAGAAGTTTTAAAGTATTCAGCTGATTCAACAAAGAGTTTGTTAAAGAAAGAACTTGAAATAAAGAGAAATGAGTTAAAAGAAAAAATACTTTTTTCAACTCTAGAAAGAATTTTTATAGAAAATAAGATATATCAGAAAATTGAAGATTGTGAGACTTGGAACGAAGTAATAGAGACTATAGACAAGGGTCTTGACTCATATAAGAAAGACTTTTATAGAGAGATTGTCAAAGATGATATCGTAAAACTTACTGAAATTAAAATCAAGAGAATATCAAAATTTGATAAAGACAAGCTTAATGACTCTATAATAAAGTTAAATGAGGAGCTAGATAAGACAAATAAGAACCTTAAAAATATTGTCGAATATACGATTGACTATTACTACAATATATTAAACAAGTATGGGAAGGGAAGAGAAAGGAAAACAGATATAGTAAAATTTGATACAATTAAAGTGAAGTCTGTTGCTGCAAATAATGTGAAACTATATGTCAACAGAAAAGAAGGTTTCATTGGATATGGAATAAAGAAAGAAGAATTTGTGTGTAATTGCTCAGATATTGATGACATTATAACTTTCTGTGCTGATGGTTCTTATAAAATTGTTAAAATTCAAGATAAGGTGTTTGTTGGCAAAAATATTGTCCTGACACAGATATGGAAGAAAAGTGATAAGAGGATGGTATTTAATGCAGCGTATCTGGATGTTAAGAAAGGTTTCTCTTACGTAAAAAGATTTCAGGTTACTTCAGCATCAAAAGAAAAGGTATACAATTTAGGAAAGGGAGATAAAGGATCAAAGCTTCTCTATATTGCGTCTAGACCTAATGGTGAGTCAGAAGTTGTTACTGTTCATATCCACGCATCTCAGAAAGCCAGAAAAAAAGTTTTTGATTATGATTTTTCTGAAATTGAAATTAAAGGTAAGGCCGCGAAGGGAAATATATTGTCCAAGTATAGAGTGAGAGTAGTCAAAGAGAAGAGTGTGGGTTTATCTACTTTGTCAGGTATAAAAATATATTATGACAATTCTATAGGTAGGTTGAATACAGAGCATAGAGGAGAGTATTTAGGTAAATTTAATGGTGATGACATGATTATAGTAGTCTATAAAGACGGTAATTATGAGCTAACATCATTTGAGTTAACTAATAGGTATGACTGGAATAATGTACTTTTTCTTGACAAGTATAGAGATGATGGAATTATGTCTGCAGCATATTATGATGGAAAATTGAAAAATTATTACGTCAAGAGATTTAATATAGAAACTAATACAATAAATAAAAAGTTTTTATTTGTGTCTCAGGAAAAAGGGTCTAAGTTAGAATATGCCTCATTTAAATCTGGAGAAACAATCTCTTTTAAATATTTTATAAATAAAAAACTTAAGCCAACGGAAATCAAGTTAGATGATTTTATTGATGTAAAAGGGTGGAAATCTATTGGTAATAAAATAAATTTTGAGAAGATTAGATCAGGGACTTTTTCACTTTTAGGTAGAGATGAGGATACTACTTCAGAAGAAAATGAAGATAAAGTTTTACCTGAGAATAAAGATAAGAAAGAGATAAAACAAGAGAATTTTGATGTGGGTGAGTCCTTAGAACTTGATCTTGACTCTGATCAATTAAACTTATTTAATGAAAAAGATTAAGGTAGCAGTTGATATTGGTAATTCAAATATTGTCATAGGGCTATATGTAGACGGTGTATGGGAAAAAATTTATAGGCTCAGTTCTAAAAAAAATATAACATATTGGACTTTTAAAAACAAACTTCAGAAAATCATATCACTTAATGATTTTAACCCTTCAAATGTTGAAAAAGTAGTTATAAGTAGTGTAGTACCCACATTAACTGATGTTGTAAAATTATCTTGTAATGACATATTATGTGAAGATATCTTTATAGTAAAACCTGCGAATGTAAAACTTGTAAAAATTAAAATTGATGATATTAATGAGATAGGATCAGACCTTGTATGTAATGCAGTTGAGGCATCAAGCATGTATGATGACAATATTATTGTTGTTGATTTTGGAACTGCTTTAACTTTTACTGTGATATCAAAATCTAATCAAGTTTTGGGAGTAAATATTGTTCCAGGACTGCAGACAGCAATAAACTCACTATATAAAAATACTGCTAAGCTTCCTTCAATTGACATTGTATTACCAGACAAAGTAATTGGCAAAAACACAGTTCATTCTATTCAAAGTGGTATTATGTTTGGGTATGTAGGTCTTATAAGAGAAATGATTGAAAAAATTAAAACTGAACTTAGTGGAAAGACTAAAGTTGTTGCTACAGGTGGTCTGTCTAAATTTGCAAAGCCACTAAAGGGATTTTTTCATGATATTGTTCCTACTTTAACATTAGATGGGATGATTAAGATTTTAGATGGAAATATTAAAAAAAAGAGATAAATTGCTGAAAAATTTGAACTATATTTTAATTTTTCAGTATATAAAATTGTAAACATTAAATTAATTTAAACTATTGTTATGAAAAGTGTTATTACATGTGATATGGAGGGTAGAGTTCTTACTATGAACGATGACGCCGTAAAGATTTTTGGTTATAAAAAAGAAGAAATTATTGGGAAGAAAAGAGTATCAATATTTTCTCCTGGAGAAGTTGTTATTCAAAATGTTGGTAATTGGCTATCTACTGCAGATAAGTTAGGTGAGTTTGTTGGAAAAACATACTTTCTAAAAAAAGATGGATCCAAAATAAATGCAAAAGTAAGCATAAGACCTACGTTTGCTGATGGAAAAAGTAATGCCCAGACAGGGTATTGTGGTGTTACGGAGGTTATAGATGAAAATGTAGATGTACCAATAAATTTTTCAACTAAGATAATTAAAGGTGTTGCCATAACAAGGGTTCCTTTTACCAGTGCTTCAACACTACCTGTGTTAGCTATTGCATCTTACTATGCAGGTATTGGTGATGGGTTATTTAATGTTACGAGTTTAGTCTTAGCGGTACTAGGTGTTTTACTTCTTCATTTAACTTCTAACGTATTTAATGATTATTTTGATGTTAGTGATGGGACTGATGAGGGAAATAATGAATACTTCCAGCCCGGAGGTGCAGCGATAACTGGTGGAAGTAGGGCTATTGAGTTAGGGATTATTACACTGAAAAAAACTAAAACCGTTGCGAGAGGATTACTCCTTACATCTTTGACTATGGCTACATTTTTATTTTATAATATATACTCTGTAACTGGATCTACAGAAAATATAAAGAGTGCGCTTGGTGTTGGATTACTTGGGTTATTTTTAGGATATTTTTATACTGCTAGACCACTTAGGTTAGTATCTAGAAGAGGTCTAGGGGAGCTTGCAGTATTTCTTGCTTTTGGTCCTCTTCTAACACTTGGTTCAGGTTTTGCTATATCTTCAGAAACCATAAGCTTGTTCTCAAGTGAGTTTTATATACTTCTCTCTCTTGGTGTTCCTTTTGGATTTTTGACAACCAATATATTATATATAAATCAGTTTCCTGATGCAGATAGTGATGTGTTGACAGGAAAGAATCATCTTGTTGTTACTCTTGGTAAGAAAGTTGCCAGATGGGGTTATTTCATTTTCTTATCCTTAGGGTTTTACTCCTCAGTATACTTAACTGATTTACTTAACACTCACCAGTATTTTGATAAAAATGTTTTCTTGATTGGTAATTCAGTTTTATACTTATTTGGTCTATTTATTTTTATTAATCTATATAAGAACTATGAAAGCAGAGAGCTTGTAAAGTCTAATATTAATACAATCATACTTCAGACCTTATTTGCTGTTTTTTATATTATTTCACTTAATCTATTTTTTGTTTGATGAGGTTGTATATAATGCGTCATGCGCAGACAAAATACAACAAAAAGGGTATAATTCAAGGTTCAGAAGTAGACAGTGATATAAATAAAAATGGAGAAAGTCAAGCTTCTTTATTCTATAATTATTATAAATCTGTCTCTTTTGATATTGTCTATGTATCCAAATTGAAAAGAACATATCAGACAGTGAGGAAATTTATAGAAGCTGGAGTTCCTCATAAAAAACTCAAAGAATTTAATGAGATAAGTTGGGGTATTAACCAAGGAAAGAGTGATGATTTGAAAGAATATGCTGAACTTATTAGTACCTGGCTTTCAGGAGATTTAGATAATAAATTTGAAAATGGCGAGTCTCCTAATGAGATGTCTGAGAGGTTAATAAATGGATTTGATCAGATTCTAAAAGAAGATCATTCAACAGTTTTATTATGTATTCATGGGCGAGCACTTAGAATTTTATTATCAAAAATAGTTGATGGTGATCTAACAAAAATGGATAAGTATATTCACTCTAACACTGGTGTATATATAATAGACTACAATAAAGGTAAATTTGAAATAGTTAGTAGAAACTTAAGGAATCACTTAAAAAAGTAATTATTTTTTTGCTTTAACAGTAGTTTTCTTTGCTTTAACAGTAGTTTTCTTTGCTTTGGTAGCAGTTTTTCTTTTTGTCCTCTTCTTAGGTTTTTCTATTATTTCCTCAGCAATAACATCTGCAAGAATTCTCCCACAGTACTCACAAAGTATTATTTTCTTTTTCTCTTTTATTTCTGCTTGTCTTTGAGGTGGAACAATATTAAAACAACCTCCACACGCACTCCTTGAAACTTTAACAACTGCAAGACCATTTCTCTGTCTATTTACAAGTTTTTCATATGATAATAATAGACTAGCTTCAATCTTTTTTGAGGCTTTGGTCTTAAGAGAATCTAATTTTTTTTCTTCTTCTTTGCTTTCATCTGATAAGACATCAAGATCTGCCTTTTTTGACTTTAGGATTTGGGTTCTTTCTTTGATAACCTTTTTAGTAGATTTAACATCCTCCTTTATATCTTCAATTTTGACCTCGTTCTCACCAGATTTTTTTACAAATAACTTTGAATCAAGTTCTTGGAGTTCAATTTCTTTAGAAATAGCATCATATTCTCTGTTATTTCTAACATTCATCTGCTGATCCTTATACTTTTTTATTAGTTTTTTAGCTTCAGAAACTTTGTTTTTTAAGTCTTCAATATCATTATTCTTATTTTCGATATCATTTTTGAAATTATCTAGCCTAGTATTATAGCCTATAATTTCGTCTTCTAAATCCTGAACCTCTTCAGGTAGAGCTCCTCTCACTTTTTTGATTTCAAATATTTTGGAGTCGATTTGTTGTAACTTAAGTAGATTCGCTAATTTTTTTTCTGTACTATGTTCCATTTACTTAAAATATTTTATTGGATTTGTGTTCTCATCTGTTAAATGAAGTGCAATATTAATTAAATTTTTGTTTAAAAATTCAAATATCAAGTCTTTTGTAAACTGTTCACTTTCGTAGTGTCCGATATCTACTAATATTATCTTATTATTGGCCTCAAAAAAATCATGGTATTTAAAGTCAGAAGTGATAAAAACATCTGCTCCCTTTCTTATGGCATCATTTACAAGAAAACTACCAGAACCACCACATACAGCAATTTTATTGATTTTCTCATCTATTATTTTAGTGTGTTTTATTGATTTGCATCCGAATTTTTCTTTTAATTCACTTAGTAGTTTCTTAAATATAATTTGTCTTTCACCTACCATACCTGAGCCAACATCTTTAGATTTTACTTGTGAGTCACTTATAAAATAATTGGGTTCATCGTAGGGATGGAATTTGTTGATAATATCAACAACTTTATCTATAACTTTAAAATCGAAAAATAATTCTATTTTTATTTCTTCTACTTCTTCTTTTTTATTAATTGAACCTAGAGATGGGTTAGAATCTTTTTGGGGAACAAAAGTGCCATTTCCTTTATGTTGAAAAGAACATTCTTTGTATTTTCCTATATGACCAGCTCCTACTTCATAAATTTTATTTAAAAACTCATTTTTATCTTTCTCAGGTATGTATAATTCCAATTTTTTAGAGAATCCTTCTTTAGGTTTTAAAAACTGAAGATTTTTTAATTTTAAAATCTTAGATATTTTATTATTTACTCCATCTTTTATATTATCTAAGTTGGTATGAATAGAGTATATATTAATGTTATTTTGTATTGCTTTGGTAATAACTCTACCAGCCCAATGAGAAGTATCTACAGACTTTATACCCCCAAAAATTATTGGGTGGTGAGACACTATCAGGTTACATTTCTTTTTGATTGCTTCATCAACTATCTTTTCAGTACAATCTAAAGAAATAATACACCCACTAATTATTGCATCTTGATCTCCAACCATGAGGCCAGAGTTGTCATAGTGTTCCTGATAAATTGGTGGAGCCCATTTCTCTAAAGATTCAATAATTTTACTTAATTTCATACTCAATGGAGTTTTTTAAAAATATTTTATTATTTCCTTTATCTCAGATAGTTAGATTTTTTACAAGTCTAAGAAATTTTTTATATGAATTAGGAATACTTAAACGTAAAATATATAAAACTAAAATTATTTCTGTTGGTAATTTGATAATGGGAGGAGCAGGAAAGACACCTACAGTTGAGTATATATCAAGATATTTTTTGAAGAAAAATATTTTTTTTTCTATAATTAGTAGGGGTTATAAGAGAAAAACTAAGGGTTTTATTATTGCATCTGAAAATGATAATTTCAGGACTATTGGAGACGAACCAACTCAATACTTTAATAAATTCAAAAGTCATTCAAAGGTAATGGTCTCTGAGGATAGGAATATAGCCTTGAAGTATTGTGATGATAATAATATAGATTATGTGATAATGGATGATGCTTATCAGAATCATTCATTTGAGAAGGATCTTAATATTCTTGTTTCTTCATATAATAAGCCTTTTTTTGATGATTATATCTTCCCAATGGGGATGCTGAGAGAATCTAGAGAAAGTGCCAATAGAGCTAATATTCTAATTTTTTCTGATTGTCCAGAATATATGAATGCCGGACAAAGGAGTACTTTCATAAATAAGTCTTTAAAATATTCAAATAATAGAATACCAGTATTATTTTCTAATACGAATTATTTAAATCCTATTAAGATATTTGGTTCTAAATTATGTAAAAAAGTAGTTACTATCTCATCAATAGCGTACCCTAAAAAGTTTTTTG
>Ga0208766_1000559_pt1 | contig 20578 bp, 12 predicted proteins | sample ETN01SmetaG_3_FD_185792 | JGI IMG/M metagenome (GOLD analysis project Ga0208766, IMG submission 185792) | Marine microbial and viral communities from oxygen minimum zone, Eastern Pacific Ocean - ETNP2014F12-01SV263 (SPAdes) (version 2) | ecosystem: Environmental > Aquatic > Marine > Oceanic ... | reverse complement strand
ATGGGCCTTGCTAAAAGCTCGTGGCCCATGCGTGGGCAGAATTCGCGGCATACGGGTCGGGTGATGAAGAAATAGTTGACCTTCAATGAAATCTCCAATGCTAGGAGGAGCTAGCGTGTAGAGATGAGGTTTGAGTATATGGAAAAGTTCGCTAAAACTGCTTCAAATAACTAGGGAATGGACTGCGAGTCCTACCTCTGGGGCCAATGCTCATCAACTTAGTTTACAAGGGCGGTTACAGTCGTCGGTAGAGTTCCATTAAACGTTTCCTGTCAAACTGGGGGGAGTCTTTTTCAAGCAGCCAAAGCACATCAGCTTTCGCCTTTATATTTTGTTTCAGGCGCATATGCATCAGCGCGCGGTTCAGATATTCCTGCGGGGAGTCCGGTTGCAGCAGGATTAGTGTGTTTAAATAACGCAACACGACTTCTGGCGTTTCATTGTTGTTACTGATGCCAATGAGGTTTCGCAGCATGCGCACGATGATGGCGCGGTTATCCACCGGATCAAGGTGTTCATCCTGTAAGGGGACGCCCCCAAAGTTGCGAACAATTTCCTCTGCGTCTTTGCGCTTCAATAGCTTGGCGTTTTCAAAAACATCAATAAGTTGGGGTTCCTTGTCTTCTTCCACTTTTGCCACCACAAAATGGCCCGGCAATCCGATGCCGACAACCTTGAGGTCCAGTCGGCGGGCCAGTTCCATGTAGAGCACCGAAAGTGTAATAGGGATGCCTTCGCGATCATCAATCACCTCGTTTATGTAACTATTGGCGCGGTTGTAATAATCGCCCCGGCTCCCGTGATAACCGTTTTCTCTGAACATATAATTGCCCAGAGCCGTAAGTCGTCGGGTTGCGTTGGCGTCTTTCGGGAGCTCTGCTCGAATCTCAGCGGCCATTTCGTTCACCACCTTCTGGTAATGCGCTGGATCCAGTTCGACATTGTCCAGTTTGCTGAGAAGCAGGGCGCAATACAGCAGGTTAACCTTTGCGTCTTCTTTCTTGAATTCGGTCATTAACGCATCCTGTACTGATCTTTCATGAATCAGGTCGGCCAGTCGGCGTAACTGGTCAGCCTGAGAGTCCATTGCTTTTGCCCGTTTGAGGAGCAGCTCCCGGTTAAGGGCGGCATTGGGTTTTAGCGTATCAATGGTTTTTGTGTCCGGATTATTGGTGGGTTCCAGTTCTGCAATGGCTTTATCCAGCTTTGCCAGAAGAGCAGGGGAGGGTAGAAGGCTTTTGAGTTCCTTGCCTGCGCGGAAATTCCGGTACTCAGCTTCAGTATCACGGAATTTCGCCAGGCCGTAACGGCCGTTGGGCAGGCGATCCTCCTTTACTTCATAAAGAAACTTGCCGTTCACGTAACATTTGATGAGATCCTTTTCGTGGCGAATCTTGAGCGTGTTCCAGTCGCCCTGACGGTAGAGTGGTGTTGGTTCATCCTTAAGAATGGTCCATGTAAAAATTGTGGCTCCTTCAAAACGGGTAAGGCGCAGCTTGCCGCCGCTCGGGTAAAACCCATAATGCCTGTCGCCGCCGTCTGAGGCAAAAGCCAACCCGGCTGCACCGGTTTCATCATCGAGTTTCACTGTCGCCTCTATCTCGTAGGGTAGTGTTAGCTTTTTCTTTCGCGATAAACACAGGGAGCGCCCGGCAAAGTCCCGGCCCGGGTTCCTGGCGTAGATGCGCCCGGCGCGCTGGCTCCAGCGTGCCCCCATGACGGGTTGCCAGTCGCGCAGGCTCAGCGAGCCAATCGTCAGCCAGCGCGTCATCGGTACGGGGTTGGGTTTGGCCAGCAGCGGTTTCAGGGTATTGGAGGGCATGGCAAAGCCGAGGTTGGGGGTCAGGGTTGATTTCAAGGTCATGATGCCGTGCACGCGTCCTTCCCGGTCGAGGATCGGGCCGCCACTGTTGCCGGGCTCCACAGGGATGGCTAGTTGAAGCATTTCTACTTGATCAAATTCGCGGCGGGCCGAGAGCAGGCCCTGTACCACGCTGCCGGTTAACCCCATCGGATTTCCGATAGCCAGTACTTCAGTTCCCTGGACGAGCTTGCTCGAGTCTGCCAAGGGCAAGGCTTTTAGCCCCTCCCCTCCCGCTACGCGCAATACCGCAAGATCCAGCTTGCGATCCCACGCTTGTACGGCTTCGACTTTCAGCTTCTTTCCATCCCCCAGACGTACATGGACCGCGCGTGCTTCGCCCACCACGTGCAGGCAGGTGGCGATAAGATTTTTACCGACTACAAATCCTGTGCCCGAACCTTCCTTCGCTTCGCCGCGTCCCTCGTGGACCACGGTCACGACCGAGGGTTTGATCGATTTCACCAATTCAGCCACAGGCTTGGGTGCCCCGTAGGATTGGTTGTGGATGAGCAAAAACAGGGTAAGACCAAAACTTAAAAAGTTGGCCAGAAAAGCTGATATTATGGGTTTTCTCCCTGGCAGATCTTGAGAGATACTCATTTTTGGTAAGGTAAAGGGTTCAGTAATGTTGGCGAGGGTTTTCCTTTCACTGAAAGCCCCTACAAACCAAATAACAAAAAACTGGCCAACGCTACGTACTCCGTTAACATTCTCCCCATGAAGAACACCTCCCGTATTGAAGTTTTGAATTCTTGTGACAGCTCAAGACGTGATTTTATCAAAACCACAGGCGCCGGGTTGACCTTGGCTGCGGCCGGGCCGCTGGCCTCAATTGGGGTGGCTGAGAAGAAGAAAAAGGTTTCCACTCCTGAGACGCTCTCGGCCAAGCTCTACAAAAGCCTTAATGAAAAGCAGCGCAAGGCGATTTGTTTTCCCTGGGATCATCCGCTGCGCGGCGCGGTGAACAACAACTGGCACATTACCAAGACCGGCGTGGGCGATATGGAGGATGACCAGATTGAAATGACCAAGGCGATTTTCAATGGTCTCCATAGCGAGCAATACCGCAAGGCGGTTATGAGCCAGGTTGTGGCAGATCACGGCAAGGCTGGGTTTGATGACACCTCCATTGCATTTTTCGGGAAGCCGGGTACCGGGAAATTTGAATTTGTCCTGACCGGTCGCCACGTCACGCGACGTGCTGATGGGGATACCATTGAAGGGGCTGCCTTTGGTGGTCCGATCTTCTACGGCCACGCGGCCAAGTCATTTAATGAAAAGCCCGATCATGAGGGTAATGTTTATTGGTATCAGGCCAAGCGGGCCAACGAGGTGTACCAGATGCTGGACGGAAAACAGCGCGAGAAGGCTTTGCTTCCTAAAGGTCGTCCCGAGCAAAAAAATGCGACAGTGAAATTAACCGGAAAAAAGAAAGGTTTACCCGGTGTAAGGGCTGGCGACCTTTCCAAGGATCAAAAGGAACACATGATGAAGGCTTTGGGTGATGTGTTGGCTCTTTTCAGGAAAAAGGATGTGGATGAGTCCATGAAATTGATCAAGGCCAATGGAGTCGACAATCTCCATCTGGCGTTCTTCAAGAATGGCGACATTGGCAATGATGGGGTTTGGGATGTGTGGCAGCTTGAGGGCCCAACAATGGTGCTCTATTTCCGCGGGGCTCCCCATGTGCATACCTGGTTGCATATCCGCGACAAGGCTTAGGCAAAAATTGTCGGTTGGATTTAGCCCGGTAAATTGCCGGGCTTTTTCCTTTTGTTAGGCTTTGAGTGTTTGTGCAAGGGGAATAATTTGAATCAAATGACTGTATACTTTCGTCTATGAAACGAGGGGTAATTTTAATGAATCTGGTTATAGCAATAATGGTCCTGTTGGTTGCGGCGCCAGTTTACGCCGCCGACCCCGCCAAGGCTTCATTTGAAAAGGATATATTACCGATTCTTGAGGATTACTGCTACTACTGCCATGGGGACGGAAAGAAAAAGGGGGATTTATCCCTTGAAATCTTCAAGACGAAAAAAGACATCCAGCAAAACTACAAGATTTCCGAACAGATATTTAAATATGTTCTGGCAGGGGAAATGCCGCCCAAGGACCGCAAGAAGCGCCCCAGCAAGAAGGAGCAGGTGCTTGTCGCTGATTGGGTTCGCAATTCGTTGGACGACTTTTACGCCAACGCGCCGCCGGACCCGGGTCGGGTGACGGTGCGGCGTCTCAATCGAAGCGAATACAATAATGTCATTCGCGACCTGATGCACCTGGATTTCAAGCCGGCAAAAGATTTCCCGGCTGACGACTCAGGCTACGGCTTTGACAACATCGGCGATGTCCTGTCTGTCTCGCCGCTCCTCCTGGAAAAATACCTTTCGGCAGCCGAGGAAATTGCCGCCCAGGCCGTGGCCGTGCCTTCTCGCGGGAAACCACTGTCTCCAACCCGCTTGACGGAGTTCCAGAAGCAGTACTTTAAGTACCCGATACCCGCTGATAACCGAAGACGGATTGCTGAGGATTTTGCCCGGGAATTTATGAGGCGTGCATACCGCAGAGAAGTGTCGAGCGTGGAAATCAAGAACGTTCTGGTTTTGGCCAGGCAAGCCGTGGATGCTGGAGGTAGTTTTGAGGAGGGCGTACGTTTGGCGGTTCAAGCGGTACTGATCTCGCCGCGCTTTCTCTTCCGGTGGGAGCTTGATGGCGCACCGGACAACCCCAGGGCAGTGCGGTCACTTAATGAGTACGAATTGGCCTCCCGTTTGTCTTTTTTTCTGTGGAGCAGTCAGCCCGACGATCAGTTGCTGAGATACGCGAACAGAGGGCAGTTACGGAAAAACCTTGGTAAAGAGCTGGAGCGCATGCTCAAAGACGCCAAAGCGCAATCTTTTGTCGAGAATTTCGCTGGGCAATGGCTAGAATTACGCAATCTGGATGTCTATCAGCCGGATAAGAAATTATTCCCCACTTTTACTCCTGCGTTGCGAAGCGATATGCGACGGGAGACAGAGTTATTATTTTCCCACATCATGGGAGGTAACCGCAGTGTGCTGGAGCTCTTGTCTGCTGACTACAGCTTCGTTAATGCGCGCTTGGCAGCACATTATGGAATTAGCGATGTGAAAGGGGAAAGCTTCAGGCCTGTCTCTCTGCGTGGAACATTTCGTGGGGGCATCCTTGGGCATGCAAGTATTCTTACCATTACCAGCGATCCTAACCGTACCTCACCGGTGAAGCGCGGGAAATACGTTCTAGAAAACATACTGGGGACTCCGCCGCCGGCGCCTCCGCCTGACGCCCCTCCTCTTAACGAAACCGGGAAAATTACCGGTACTCTGCGCGAGCAATTTGTGAAGCATCGTCAGGACCCCGCCTGCGCCTCCTGTCATAAGGTGATGGACCCCATCGGTTTTGCTTTTGAAAATTATGATGCGATTGGTCGCTATCGTACGAAGGACAATAGTTTGCCCATTGATGCCAGCGGCAAGCTTGAGACCGGCGAACCCTTTGGTAATGCGGCTGATTTGCGCAGTATACTGCTCAATCAAAAGCGGGAGTATTTTACCCGTTGCATAACTGAAAAGATGCTTACTTACGCATTGGGCCGTGGATTGGAATATTATGATAAACGCACGATTGATGGCATCGTAATTCGTTTAAAAGGAAATAATTATCGCTTCAATGAATTGGTTCAAGGGATTGTCAGTAGCCTGCCATTCGACATGAAGCGGGGAGAGGAGAGTAAATAAGCCTGTCCTTGTTTTTTGAACCAAAATTGGTTATCTTGCGTCTAACGAGGGAAAATGAGTAAAACAATCCAAATGCCACGCCGCACCTTTCTGCGGGGGTTGGGAACGGCGATTGCGCTGCCGACACTTGAAGCCATGGTGCCCTCCCGCGCGTCAGCGGCCGGGAACACTAAATTCCCCACCCGCATGGCTTTCATTTATATCCCCAATGGTGTTGTGCAGCAAAACTGGAATGTGGCAGGAACCGGAAAAGAGTTTCGTCTTTCGCACACCCTTGAGCCGCTTTCCAAGCATCGCGAGGAATTGCTCATCTTTAGTGGGCTCGCTCACCTCAAGGCCCGTGCCAATGGTGACGGGGCCGGGGACCACGCGCGTGCCAATGCTACATTCCTTACCGGCTGTCAGGCTCGAAAAACCAGTGGTGCGGACATCAAGCTTGGGGTTTCAGTTGACCAAGTGGCAGCGAAGCAGTTTGCGGGGAAGACTCGATTTCCCTCTCTTGAATTAAGTAGTAGTGGAGTGAGGTTGAGCGGGCGTTGTGATTCAGGGTATAGCTGTGCCTATCAGTACAACCTGTCATGGAAAAACGAAAGTACGCCCATGCCGCCTGAATCAAATCCCAAAGCCGTGTTTGATCGCCTTTTTTCAGGAGGCAATAAAAAGGACGTCGATGAGAGTAAGCAACGCCGCGAGCGGTACCGAAAAAGTATTCTCGATTTCGCATTGGAGGACGCCAAGCGGCTAGAGAAGCGACTGGGCCACGCTGATAAACAAAAGCTTAACGAATATTTGGACTCCATCAGGGAAGTGGAAAAAAGCATTGAGGTTGCGTCCCGTACAGACATGAATTTGCCTGCAGGCTACAGTGCGCCTTCGGGAAAGCCTCGTGATTTTGGTCAGCACGTTCGATTGATGGCTGATATGATGGCGCTCGCGTTCCAGACTGACAGCACGCGGGTATCGACTTTCCTGCTGGCTCATGATGGCGATAACCGAAGTTATCCGCACCTTGGGGTTCGAGAAGGCCATCACAGCATCAGCCATCACCGAAACGATAAGGACAAACTTGCTTCACTAACAAAAATAAACCGCTACCATTGCACACTTCTGGCACATTTTTTGGATCGTCTCAAGGCTATCAAGGAAGGCGATGGCACGCTGCTTGATCATAGTATGGTCGTTTACGGTGCTGCGATTGGTGATGGAAACCGACACACCCACCACGACCTTCCTGTTCTTCTTGCAGGGAAGGGGAATGGTGCTATTGAGACCGGGCGCCATATTCAATACCCAACCAATACACCAATGGCGAATCTGTTCCTCAGCATGCTTGATATAATGGATGCGCCAACAGACCGTCTGGGTGACAGCACGGGTCTCCTCAAGGGATTGAGCTGATTATTTTTGGGCGACCACAAGCAGCGTGGTGAAATGCGGTGGCTCTTCCTCGCGGGCAGCTTCGGTAATTTCGATGCCCTTAAATCCCGCGTTCTCAACCCATTCATATAATGTATTTTTTGGAAACCCTAGCCAATGGTCGCCATACAGCTCTTTGGCGTTCTCGAACTGATGTTCTAATAGATCCAGAATAATAAGGTGACCGCCCGGGCGTAAGATCCGACATGCTTCGGACAATGCTTTTTTTGGCTGTTGTGCGTGATGGAGTGCGTGACTCAATAGCGCGACATCCACACTTTTTGATTTAAGGGGAATGTCCTCAATGTCACCGTAAGAAAACTGAATATTCTTCAGGCCAGCTTTTTTGACTTTTTGTTGGCCAAAGCGGACAATTTTTTTTGAGTTGTCTACACAAATCACTTTGCGCGCTTTATTGGCAAGGAGTTCTCCCATGAGGCCTTCTCCGGATCCCAAGTCGGCGATATCCAATGGAGGTATCAATCTCAGTAAAAGTTGACCGAATGCCTGCCATGATCTCCCAGGTCCATATTTTTGATCAAATCTTCCGGCAACCTGATTAAAATAAACCTGCGCCTGGTTATTGCGTTGTTCGATGACTCTTTTCAGGTTTTTAGCATCCTCGCGGTAATGGTCGCTTTCTTGTGCGCCTTTGGTAGCCAAATGAATAGCCTGCTGTGCCTCCTCAGGGCTATTGGGGTTGATGTTATATACGGACTTCTTCCCCTCTTTACGGAAGCAAATGAGTTTTGTTTCCTGTAATATACTCAGGTGCGTTGAGATACGGGATTGGCCTAAACCGGTAATTTGCTGGATTTCGTTGACCGATAGTTCTTCAAGGGAAAGGAGGGCGACGAGCCTAATCCGGGTATTGTCACTTAAGGCTTTGAGATATTTTAAAATTTGACCCATCGGGGAGACTTTTCATTTGACCAATTAGAAATAATTAATATCTTTGAATCCGGATACGTCAATATGAAACTGTCAATCCGGATTACAAATGGCTAAGAGTTATATTTTTTCTTCTGAATCGGTTGGAGAGGGGCACCCGGACAAGGTGTCTGACACAATCAGTGATGCCATCCTTGACGCCTGCCTTAGATCTGATCGGCATAGTCGGGTTGCTTGTGAAACTTTTGTAAAAAGCAATGTCGTCTGTGTGGGTGGTGAAATTACGACCAAGGCTAGGTTTGATTACGAAAAGGTTATCAGGGATGCGATTCGCGGGATTGGGTATGTGAATGACGATGACGTTTTTCATGCTGATAAGGTTTTTATCAATAACTATCTTACGGCTCAGAGTCGGGATATTTCCCAGGGTGTAGATGCGAAAAAGGCTAAGGGCAAGGCAACTGCTGAACAGGGCGCCGGAGATCAGGGATTGATGTTTGGATATGCGTGTGATGAAACGCCAGAACTGATGCCTGCGCCGATTATGTTTTCACACCGTCTTGGCAGGCAATTAACTAAGTTACGCAAAGCGGGCAAGGCGGACTGGTTGCGTCCTGATGCAAAAACTCAAGTCTCGGTGAGGTACGATGAAGACAAGCCGGTTAAGATAACCAGTGTGGTTGTTTCCACTCAACATGCGGCTTCTGCAACCAACAAGACCATTCGCGACTTCATTACAAAGCACGTCATTCATAAAGTGATACCCAAGAAGATGCTTGCGCGTGACACTCAGTTTCTTATCAACCCCACCGGCCGTTTTGTGACGGGTGGGCCTGAGGGGGACAGCGGTTTGACCGGCAGGAAGATTATTGTCGATACTTATGGCGGCATGGGCCGGCATGGGGGTGGGGCCTTTAGTGGAAAAGATCCGAGTAAAGTCGATCGTAGTGCGGCTTACATGGGAAGGTATGTGGCCAAGAATATCGTGGCAGCGGGTCTTGCTTCCAGATGTGAGGTTCAGTTCGCTTACGCGATTGGGTATCCAAGGCCTGTTTCAGTCCATGTAGATACATTTGGGACCAATCAAGTTTCTGAAGCCAAAATCATCAAGGCGGTAAATAAGATATTCAAATTCAAGCCCGCAGATATTGTGAGGCAACTAAAATTGCTTAGGCCGATTTATTCGCTGACCACAAACTACGGTCACTTTGGGAAAACTCATAAGGATATTACCTGGGAAAAAACTGATAAGGTGGCTGCCTTAAAAAAAGCTGTTAAGTAAGGACCATTATGACAACGACTCTGAATGAAGCAAAACTGGACTACAAGGTGCGTGATATTTCACTGGCTGAGTTTGGCCGGAAGGAAATTTCGATAGCCGAAAAGGAAATGCCCGGCCTGATTGCGACCCGCGAGAAATACGGCCCGGATAAGCCGCTTGCTGGCGTCAAGGTTATGGGTTCCCTGCACATGACGATCCAGACGGCTGTGTTGATTGAAACATTGGTTGCACTTGGGGCTGATGTTCGCTGGTGTTCCTGTAATATTTTTTCCACGCAAGACCATGCGGCAGCTGCCATTGCCGAGGGTGGAGTGCCTGTTTTTGCGTGGAAAGGGGAGACTTTGGAGGAATACTGGGATTGTACATTCAGCGCTCTTACTTGGCCTGATGGTTCTGGGCCTGACCAGATTGTTGATGATGGAGGGGATGCAACCCTTTTGATTCATAAGGGTGTTGAGCTCGAGAATGGAAGTGATTGGATTGATACAGCTTCAGAAAGTGAGGAAGAACAGGTAATAAAGAATCTTCTCAAGAAGGTTCAGCTTGATAAGCCGGGGCATTGGTCTCCAGTGGCTGAAGCTATTCTTGGAGTGTCTGAGGAAACCACGACAGGAGTTCATCGGCTATTACAAATGGAAGAACGGGGTGAGTTGCTTTTTCAGGCCATTAATGTGAATGACTCGGTAACCAAGTCCAAATTTGATAATGTATATGGTTGTCGCCATTCATTGGTCGATGGGATCAAGAGGGCTCTTGATGTGCTTGTATCCGGGAAAGTTGCCATGATTTGTGGTTATGGTGATGTTGGCAAGGGCTCAGCGGAATCTTTGGCCAATGAGCGGGCCCGCGTAATGGTTTCTGAAATCGACCCTATATGTGCTCTGCAGGCCTGTATGGCAGGTTATCAGGTGACCACGGTTGAAGCTGCATTACCCGAAGCGGATATCTATGTGACGACTACAGGCAATAAGGATATTATTACAGCTGACCACATGTTTCGGATGAAGGATCAGGCGATTGTCTGCAACATAGGTCATTTTGATAACGAAATTCAGGTTGCAGGTCTGGAGGCGATGGAAGGGGTAACGCGCGAGGTCATTAAGGATGATTCTATTCCCGGCGGCCCGGTGACACGCTATAATTTTCCTGATGGGCGTTCCATTTTCCTATTGGCTGAAGGGCGCCTGATCAATCTGGGGTGCGCAACGGGCCATCCCAGTTTTGTGATGTCCAACAGTTTTACCAACCAGACGATTGCGCAGATAGATATTCAGAAGAACCCAGACCGCAAGATAGGGGTGTATCGTCTGGATAAGGAGCTGGATGAGGAAGTGGCAAGGCTGCATCTGGATAAATTGGGAGCCACGCTTACACAGCTTTCTCAGGAACAGGCCGATTATATAGGTGTGCCAGTAGATGGGCCTTACAAGCCTGAGCATTACCGCTACTAACAAATTATTCCCATTGCGGGTTTCAGGCCGCATTTTTGTGGGCACATTCGTAGAACCATCGCATCATTGCCCAAGCAATGTTGTTACGGATGGAGCCAGCCTGTGGAGGGAATATCGTTCGGTATGTTGGTGATGTGGTGCGTTTTGTTCTTGAAGGTGTGCCAGATGGATGTAGCGCACGGATCCGGACGAACATCGGCCGTGGAAAGGCAATTCGTGAAGGTATAATCAGCTCGGTACAAGAGCCTGAAGTCCAATTGGAAGCCTGCTGGCGGGATGTCTCAATGTCCCAGAGGGCAGCTGGGTTCGAGGTGTCCTTTGTTCTTTCTGAGGTGGGGTGGTTCCAGGCAAAAGCGTATGTGATTGATTCTCAAGGGGCTCAGCACTGGCCGGAGGGAGATAACATAGGGGTTTCTGTTCATCCAAATTCGTGTCGTACGGCTAATACAATTTATTGTGCATTTCCGCGCATGTTTGGAAGGAACAAGCATTCTGAAGACACCCAGTCAGAACTCAATGATCCTCGAATATTGTCTTTAGACGAAGAGGGATACACCGTTATTCCATCCAGCGGGACCTTTCGTTCACTTAAATCTGAATTGCCCCATATAATTGATAAATTGGGATGTAAGATACTTCATTTACTCCCAGTTGGTCCTGTGCCTACGACTTACGCAAGAATGGGGCGTTTTGGGAGTCCGTACGCTTGCGGGGATTTAACGTCAATCGACCCAGCTTTGGTTGAATTTGACAAGCGGACAACCGGTGTAGAGCAGTTTTGTGAGCTTACTGACGCAGTACATGGTTATGGGGCACAGGTATTTATAGATTTGGCAATAAACCATACGGGATGGGGGAGCACGCTTCAAAATGATCATCCCGACTGGTTCTTGCGTGAGTCGAACGGAGATTTTGCGAGTCCAGGGGCATGGGGTGTGACATGGGGTGATCTGGTTGAGCTTGATCCTCAGCATAATGGTTTATGGGAACATTTGGCTGATGCCTTTCTTGCTTGGTGTCGCCGTGGTGTTGATGGGTTTCGTTGTGATGCGGGTTACAAGGTCCCCATGTGCGTTTGGCGCTATATTATCGCCAGAGTTCGTGAAGAGTTTCCCGATACCATTTTTCTTTTAGAGGGTCTTGGAGGGGGTTGGGAGGCGACCTCAGATTTGCTGACTCAAGGGGGGATGCAGTGGGCTTATTCCGAGCTTTTCCAGGAATATGATGGGCCGCGGGTTGCGGCATATCTGGACCATGCACACACCCAAAGCAGGCGCGTGGGATCGCTAATTCATTATAGTGAGACCCATGATAATGAAAGGCTTTCAGCAAAAGGCAAATCTTGGTCGTTGATGCGCAATCGTCTTTGTGCTCTTGCCGGTGTGAACGGGGGTTATGGTTTCACTAATGGGGTCGAATGGCTGGCTCAAGAGCGGGTTAATGTTCATTCAGCCAGAGGTCTCAATTGGGGTGCGGGCGAAAACATTGTTGATGAACTGGCGGCGCTTAACGCTTTACTCGTAAGTCACCCCTGTTTTTTTGATGGAGCGAAACTAACGCGCATCAGTTCCGATGAGTCCTCGGTGTATGCTCTTAGTCGTAAGTCTTCTGATTCATCCTCTGAATTGTTGGTTTTGGTCAACCTGGATACGAAAAACCACCAACAATATTCAGTCAATGGTGAAGACTTGTATGACCTTGTATCAAACCAAAAAGTAAAATTGGATGGTGGTGCTGTTGCTCTGGATGCCTCTCAGGTTATGTGTCTTTCAATAAGAGGGGGCATGGATTCAGTGGATTTAACCTACCAAAATAGAAGGGCACAGGCTGCATGGGCGTTTCAATGTCTGGCTTGTCGTTTTGAACCTGAAGAAATCGGCGTGTTAGACTGGGAAGAGTTGGCCGGAATTGTTGCCCGTGATCCTGAAAGTTTCCTTTCTAGCATCCAGTATGCCGAAACCGTGGCAGGCCTATTGGAGTCAATCTGTTCGGGTTCAGATAAAGATGAATATCCGATGGTTAGTATTTGGAGGCCAAGCGATGTCTCACGGGTTTTTCCGCTCCCTGAAGGGCACTGGTTGTTGGTTGTTGATTCCAATCCTTTCCGGGTGAGCGTGGGTGATCGCCATGCTGAATCTGTGCAAACCGATGAAGGGCATGTGGCAGCATTTTGCCCGGATGGTGCCATTAATGATTACCCCATTACTTTACGTCCTTTGGATGGCAATGAAGCTCTCTGCGAAGGTATCATAAAAATACTGCCGGAATCATTTCAGGAAGAGGTCGTTGAGGTTGATTTATTACGCACCGAATCTTCAGTGTACGGGCGTTCATTTGTGCTGTTGACCAATGGTAGAGGGGGAATGGCAAGGATGGCTGTTGACTTAGGCAGGATTGAATCTAAGTACGATTGTCTGCTTGCGGCAAACCTCCACGAGAATTCTCCGGCGGATCGACACATATTCGCCAAAAGGGTGCGGGCGTGGGCAGTGGCAGATGGACTTATTAGCCCTTTAAATATAGATAATTTACTGGATTTTAAGCCCGGGCCTCCAGCCTGCTGGAGGTTCTTGGTAAGTGCAGGTGATAGTCGAGCTGTGGAGATCGAATTAACTGCACAAATGATTGAAGAAGAGAATACGACCCAGCTTTTCTTTTCGCGCCCCGATGTGAAGCCAGTCAAAGGGAGAGCCCTTGAGGAAGATAGGGCTTTCAGTCTCAGCTTGAGGGTGGATATCGAAGATCGTAACTTTCATTCTGAGACACAGCTAGATGATGGCGCTTGCCGATATTTTGAAGATCACCTGTCGTATGATATGTGTGGTTTTGTGTTTAAGGTCGATGAAAACCGGCAGCTTAGTGTGGTGTCTGATGGAGCAATTTTCCATTCAGAAATTGAATGGTGCCGGGATATTCATCATCCACTGGAGAACAGTCGCGGTCAAAAACAGGAGGGGGATGCCTGCAGTCCTGGCTGGTTTGAAGTTTCACTTGCAGCAGGGGGTACAGCATCCATTCATGTTTCAGCCGAGTCTGGTTCGGTGAGGTCGGTTCCGCCTGCCTCCTTGTCTTCGGGTCGGGATTACAGCAGTTCCCTTAAACAAGCGCTTCACCAGTTTTTAGTTCGCCGAGGGAGCGGAAAGACTGTGATCGCCGGGTACCCTTGGTTTTTGGATTGGGGACGGGACACATTTATTGCCGCCAGAGGGTTGTTATCGGCCGGTTGGAAAGAAGAGGTGATTGATATTGTTCGTACTTTTGCCCGCCTTGAGCAAGGCGGCACGCTTCCTAATTCGTTGAATGGAGACAATGATTCCAACAGGGAAACCTCTGATGCGCCCTTGTGGTTTAGTCTTGTTTCTGAGGAGCTGGGAGAAGAATGCCGTGCCATGAAAGTTCAGGGAGAAAGAACTTTGGCAGATGTCCTTGTTTCAATAGGTCAAGGGTATCGTGATGGGGCGGGAAACGGGGTGAGAATGGACCCAGAGAGTGCGCTCATTTGGAGTCCTGCACATTACACTTGGATGGACACCAATTATCCTGCAGGAACTCCTCGTGAAGGTTATCCTGTGGAAATACAGGCCCTTTGGATAAGGCTTTTAAATCAACTGGAGCGCCTTGACCCCAATAAAGGCTGGCTTGAATTATCCATACAGGCGACCGCCTCATTGCGTCAATTTTACGGAGGTAATGAATCTATGTGGCTGGCTGATAATTTACAGGCAGAGTCTGGTGTTTCTGCGCTTAATGCAGTTAAAGATACTTCGCTTCGGCCTAATGGACTTATTGCCGTTGCCTTGGGTGTGGTTGACGGCATTTTAGCCAGGAAGACAGTGCTGGCCGCTAAAAACCATTTAATTATCCCTGGAGCAATCCGTACACTTGCCCCATTGAAGGTTGAATTGCCGCTGGAAATTCGTGACACCGAAGGGGGGCTTTTGAATGATCCACTTAGGCCCTATTGGGGGACCTATCAGGGAGAAGAGGACACGCGTCGTAAGCCTGCTTATCATAATGGAACCGCATGGGGATGGCCTTTTCCTGTTTTTTGTGAGGCCCTGGTAAAGGCTTGGGGGGGTACTTCAGCGAGCGTCGGGGCGGCGAGGAGTTATTTGTTATCAACCCAACCCCTCTTGAATGAAGGCTGTTTGGGGCAACTGCCTGAGATCATTGATGGAGATGCCCCGCATATTAATCGTGGCTGCGACGCGCAGGCTTGGAGTGTGAGTGAAGCGCTGAGAGTATGGAATTATTTAAATGAATATGAGCAAAGAAACGAAACAGAAATTTGAAATAATCTTGTCGGATTATTTCACCGAAACACTGTCTGCTCATCCGCTCTGGGCGAACTCTCTTGGGATGAGGCAAGGCGAGGGAAAGCTGGGGGAAACTGGGGTCCGTTTTGTGAGGCGGGACGAAAAGCGCCGTCAGAAGGCTTTGCTGGAATTGGATAAGATTGCCGCTCATCAACTAAGTTCAGATCAACAATTAGACCGATTGGCTTGGCGCTCAATGCTCTTGACCGAGTGTGAGGATTTCAAAAGAGGGATTCACACCATGGACCCATCGGCAGTGGATGATCTGTTTGAGATTCTACTCCATGAATTACAGAGGGGGGAGGATGAGCCGGTTCGTGCAAAACGGAACATCAGGTTACTTCTGAGAGATGCCCCGCAATACCTGAAGCAGTCATCCAAAATGATTGACTGCCCTGAAAAGGTGTGGCGAAAGATTATGCAGCAGACTGTATCGGGTGCAGGAGCTCTCTTTGATGCAGTAGAAGTCTTTATGGGAGCAGAAGGGCTCAAGCTTACAAAGCCGGTCAGGAGAGCTGTAAAGCAATATGAATCTGATATTATGGCCAAGAAGTTAGCCCCGAAGAATTCTTTTGCGTTGGGGGCTAAAGGCTTGCAGAGGCGCGTGCATGATGAATTGGGGCTGGATTACTCACTCGGTCAGATTGAAGCCATTGCTTTAAGCGAAGCTGACAGGGTTGGGGGGATGCTGGGATCGTTGTGCGGGAAATATGGTAAGGGAAAGCCAGCTGAGGCCGTTATCGAAAAAGCTCGTTCCAAATGGAATCCTCCTGGTGAATTACTTGAGTACTATCAGGATGAAACCGATCGTGTTGCTCGAGTTTTTAAGGCTGCTAAAGCCGTTGGGTTTCCTGAAGGTGATGAATTGCAGGTTAGATTGGTACCTGAATTCATGAGGCATCTATATCCAACAGCAGCCTACTGCTCTCCTGGGCCATTTGAAAAAAGACAGAGGGGGATATTCTGGGTTAACGATCTAAGTTTATGCAAAGCATCCCAGGCGGACAAACAGGCTGAGGTGCAGCAGCATTTCGGCGTATCCTTAACCTGTGCCCATGAGGCATACCCCGGGCATCATCTTCAGTTTGTTACTGCCAACACACATAAACGAAAGTGGCGGCCTTTATTTGCTCATGCCATATTTTATGAGGGGTGGACTCTGTGGTGTGAACAGATGATGGTTGATCTGAAGGTTGATTCTTCCCGGTGGACCAAAATCATTCAACTTCATGATGCGCTTTGGCGTGTTCACCGTATCCTGGTCGACTTGAGGCTCCACACGGGTCGCTATACTTATGAGGGGGGGGTAAGGCATTTGCAGAAATATGTCGGTTTCACTAAGGCGAGGGCAGAGGCTGATGTAAATTGGTATACAAGTTCACCGGGGGTTCCGATGAGTTATTGGTTGGGACGTCTGGAAAACGCCAGATTGCACAAGCGTTTGGTAGAAGGACGCGGTTGGAGCCTTAAAAGATTTAACAATTGGCTCCTGTCCCACGGGACTTTGCCGCAGAGTTGGCTTGAAAAATACATGCTCGATTAGCTGAATGGCATTTTCAAATGTCTTCAGATTTGCAATATTTGGCGCATGGAACTACTTCCGTTTGGAGATTTACCGCCGTACAAGCCCCGTACTTTTGTCCCTGTAGACTTAACGGTTGCTAGCTGGGACGCAATTGCCCCCTTATTCGACCAACTGGATTGCGCCCTGGATTCTTGTGCTTCCGTTTCTGACTTGGAGTCATGGTTGTTGGATGTAAGTGAGTTGGGTGCTATTTTAGATGAAGATGGTTCGAGACGGTATATTGCGATGACCTGCCATACTTCTGTTGATGCCGCAAAGAACGCCTATTTGGATTTTATTGAAAATATAGAACCTCATTTAAAGGAACGGTTCTTTCATCTTGCTAAAAAGTTTGTCTCACACCCTTGCCGCTCGGAGCTCCCGGAGCCTCGATATCAAATATTGAACCGAGACTGGCAATCTACGGTGGAACTTTTTAGGGAAGAGAACGTTCCCTTGGAGACAGAGGAATCCAAGCTGGGACAGGCCTATCAGGAAAAGATGGGGGCACTCACAGTGGAATTTAATGGAGAAGAAAAAACGCTGGTTCAGATGGGGGTTTACCTTCAGGAAACAGATCGTTCAGTACGTCAAGAGGCATGGGAATTAGTTTCCAATCGACGGCTTGCTGTGGCGGATGAATGCGATCGGCAGTTTGATCAATTGCGGGATATTCGAATCCAGATCGCAAAAAATGCCGGGTACGCAGATTACCGGGACTATAAACACATAGCCAAAGGTCGGTTTGATTATCAACCCGAAGATTGCTTTAAGTTCCACGAGGCCGTGGAAACGGTGGTCATGCCCGCTTACAATGAATTGTTAGCCGAACGAAAGAAGAAGTTAGACCTCGGTACGTTGAGGCCTTGGGATACTGCGGTTGATCCCGATGGATTGGAGCCGCTTAAGCCTTTTTCCGAGGTGGAGGATATGGTGTCTAAAACCAAAGCCGTTTTTGATGAAATTGACGAGGAACTGGCAGGCGGTTTTCAGACCATGAGGGATCAGAACCTTTTGGATTTGGCTAATCGAAAAGGAAAAGCGCCCGGGGGATACCAGAGCAGCCTGCCTGAGGCACGTTTGCCTTTTATTTTCATGAATGCGGTAGGATTGCAAAGAGACGTGGAAACGCTCCTTCATGAAGCGGGGCACGCCTTCCATACACTGGCTGCTCAGAAGGAAGATATCCATGAGTATCAACATGCGCCGCTGGAATTTTGCGAGGTTGCCTCGATGAGCATGGAATTTATCGGAAACGAACATCTGGAGCAGTTTTATTCAGAAGAAGACTCTATACGTGCACGTCGACAGCATCTTGAAGGAGTTTTGGGTTTGTTCCCTTGGATTGCGACTGTGGACGCTTTTCAGCACTGGATTTACACCAATCCGGAACACAGTGTGGAGGATCGGGATAAGGCTTGGAACGGTCTTCTCGATCGGTTTGGTGGAGATATTGACTGGAGCGGACACGAGTTGGCGAGAACGAAGATGTGGCATCGTCAGAGCCACATATTTCTTGTTCCGTTTTATTATATAGAATACGGCATAGCGCAGCTTGGGGCATTGGGGGTTTGGAACAACAGTAAGTCTGACCGGGCCAAAGCTTTGGCCGATTACAAGAAGGCCTTGGCACTGGGCGGATCGCGCCCGTTGCCTGAACTTTTTGCTGCAGCTAATATTCCATTCAAATTTAATGCTGAAGCCTTTAAACCCCTGATTGAACTGGTGCAGACGGAATTGGCGGCATTGAAGTAAGATGCTCGATGATCGATCATATATGAGAGAGCCCGACTGGCGGCCTCAGACAGCGCGAAATGGAGTTTCTCTTTGTTTTATTCTTATAATACTCAATGTATTGTTCTACGTAATTCAAAGTAGAAGTAATCAGTTTGAGGCTTCGTGGCTGTTGCATCCAAGCGCGGTGAAAAATGGGGAAGTATGGAAACTTGTTACTTTTCAGTTTTTGCATGGAGGATTTTTTCATCTATTGATCAATTGTTTAATGATCTGGTTTGCGGGTAGGCAAATTGAGCAAACTCTTGGGAAACCAAAGTTTTTATCACTTTATCTTATTGCTGGGGTCTTGGGAGGCTTGCTTCAGTGTGCTCTCTCGTGGGTGGGATTCCTTCCGCCGGCAGGCGTGGTGGGGGCTTCAGCTGGGGTAAGTGGCCTTATTGCAGCATTCGCAATGCTTTTGTGGAACCGGGAGCTGACATTCCTCATTATGTTTATTATTCCAGTAACAATGCGCGCCAAGTATCTATTGCTAGTACTGGTTGTTATTGATGTAGCTGGGCTAGCAGCTGGAGGAACAGGGATTGCTCATGGGGCTCACTTGGGTGGAGTAATGTGGGGTGTTCTGTTTGTTTTACTGTTTGTACAGGGCGGCACCTGGAATGGGGCTGAGCCCTTGTGGGAGCGGCTAAAGGACCGGTTTAATATGGGTCGTGAGCGTCGCGTAGTGACCATTGACGGGGGTGCTCGTGCGTATTCCAGAAATGATTCTGGCAGTGAGTCTGTTGCGGAAGCTAGTTTTGTGGAAGCTGAGATTGATCCGATCCTGGATAAAATATCTAAAAATGGCATCCAAAGTTTGAATGATCGTGAGCGCTTAATACTGGAGCAGGCCCGGAAAAAAATGGGGCGTTAATTTCTAACGCTCGACGCATTAGTATCAGGTGCCTTATCTTTTCTTTTTATGATTCCGCGCTATACACGCCCTGAGATGAGGGCGATTTGGACTGATGAAAACAAGCTCGATCTTTGGCTGCAAATTGAAATGCACGCCAGTGAAGCCTTGGTAAAGGAAGGGATCGTCCCCAAGTCAGACCTGGCTAAAATGAAGGCGGGGGCAAAGAAGTGTTTTTCTGATCTTACCGCGTTGGTTAAGAGGCAGAAAAAACTGGAGCGCACCCTTAATCATGACGTCATTGGGTTTACCACAGCAGTTGCAGAGAAGATTAACCATAAATCAAGCCGCTGGCTCCACTTCGGTCTAACTTCAAGTGACATAGTTGATACGGCATTCGCGGTTCAGATGAAGCAAAGTGCGGAACTTTTGATTAAGGACGTAAAAACGGTCCGTAAGTCCATTGCCAGACTTGCCCGGAAGCATAAATTTACCCCCTGTATAGGTCGTAGTCATGGTATTCAGGCGGAGCCAACGACTTTTGGCCTTAAGATGGCTCTGATGTATGATGAGTTCGGCCGCGCCTTAACCCGGCTGGAGAGGGCTCGCGAAATTGCCTCGGTCGGGAAATTGTCTGGTGCGGTGGGGACCAACGCGCATTTACCTCCTCGAGTTGAGAATTATGTTTGTCGCAAGCTCGGACTAAAACCTGCAACGATGGCTACGCAAGTTATCCAAAGAGATAACCACGCTGAATTTCTTAACGCAATTGCAGTAATCGGAGCGAGCATGGAGCGGTGGGCTGTTGAGTTTCGTCACCTGCAGCGAACAGAAGTTCTAGAGGCAGAGGAGCCTTTTACCAAGGGGCAGAAAGGCAGTAGTGCAATGCCTCATAAGCGCAACCCCATTACATGGGAGCGGATCACGGGCCTTTCTCGAGTGCTTCGGGGTAATGCTTTGGCTGGGATGGAAAATGTAGCTTTATGGCATGAGCGGGATATATCCCACAGCAGTGTAGAACGTGTAATATTTCCCGATTCCTGCGAATTGCTTAATTACATGTTTTCTCTTCTCTTGAAGATGCTCAATGGCCTAAATGTTTATCCAAAGAATATGGAAAAGAATTTAGGAATCAGCCTGGGGATGTGGAACAGTCAGACAGTTCTATTAGCCCTGATCCGGAAGGGGCTTACCCGGGAGGATGCCTATGCATTGGTGCAGCGAAACGCAATGGAGACTTGGGCTGTAAAACATTCGGGAAGGGATGATGCAGATTTTCTTGAGCAACAGATGAGTGACCCGGATGTTTCAGTTCACTTTAAAAAAGGGGAATTGGAGTCTTTATGTTCTGTGAAGTTTCATCAGCGCCATATTAATTCGCGGTTCAAACGACTTGGCCTTTAGTATTCA
>Ga0208766_1000554_pt1 | contig 20624 bp, 17 predicted proteins | sample ETN01SmetaG_3_FD_185792 | JGI IMG/M metagenome (GOLD analysis project Ga0208766, IMG submission 185792) | Marine microbial and viral communities from oxygen minimum zone, Eastern Pacific Ocean - ETNP2014F12-01SV263 (SPAdes) (version 2) | ecosystem: Environmental > Aquatic > Marine > Oceanic ... | reverse complement strand
AACTGTTGCTGGAACTATACCAAACCAAAACCACTCATCCCATTTGAAACTTTTATCTAAAGCTAGGCTTTTTAAACCATTCCACCAAGTAAGATATCCAATAAGTATTATCCATCCTAAACTTATGGTTGTATAAATTTTAGCTTTGTCTGATAATTTGCCTTGAAATACTTGGCATAATTTTTCTTTTATATTTTCAAAATTCATAAAATAAATTAACAGTTCGTTCTTGTAATCACGTTAAGAGCCGTCATTGAGATTTCGCAACTACCGCCGTTTTCTTTTGCAGTAATTTTATAATTTGATGCATCGTTTGAAATACATAACTCATAACCCATATCAGCGTTAATATTATCTGATCCGCCTAACACATTTGTTTCTATAGCACTTGAGGTTGAAGAAGTTGGAGAACATGATGTTCCTGTGGTATTATAATAATATAGTCCGTTGTCCGAATAATACTCTGTTTGACCCAATGAAATTTGCTGCATTACATTTTCTGCAGATTTTCTTTTTGCTCCAGCAACATACCCATTGTAACTGGAAATACCAACGGCAGCTAGAATGCCTAGTATTGCAACAACCACTAAAAGCTCAACGAGTGTAAACCCGGAGCTTTTAGTGATCATAAAAGAGTCTTTCAAAATAAAAGTTTTACTCTACTAGTACTGAGTTTGTTTGTTGGTTAGCTGTCGTACTACAAGGTTCTTCTACACATGTACCAATAGTAATTGTAGATCCAGCTGCGCTAACACCTGTCATTCCAGCATTTCCATTTGTTCCATATGCACCGGCGCTAACTACAGCTGCGTTTGCTGTTATATAAGGGTTTTTAAAATCAGCCAAAGCTGCTACTGCAGCAGTAACTACAGTTGCTCCTGTTTTACCTGCGCAAGTTAATTGATTAGTACCAGCTGAATCTCTCATTGCATCTGTTTCTCCTAAATTACATTTTTGTAATTCAGCAGCAATATATTTTGTAACAGCGGCTTGGTTAGATTTAGACGCTTGTTTTTTAGCACCTGCTGTGTAACCTGAATAAGCTACCACACCAACAGCTGCAAGAATTCCAATAATAGCTACTACAACTAGTAGCTCGATTAGAGTAAATCCTTTATTATTTTTTTTCTTCATTATATTTCCTCTTTTATTATTTATTATTGTTGTTTTTAAAAAATTAATCTTATACCAATAAATATTTATAGCAGTATAGAGTATATAACCAAAATGGGCCAACAGCAGTTTAAAAAATGTTGATTTTATTAGAAAATTAATGAATATTGTCGCCTATGTCATATAAAACAACTGAAGAAGGTAATATTTCAACTGTCTTCCTTGATGGAGAGATAGACATGGATATGACCGAAAAAGTAAAAGAAGTTATAATGCCTTTAATTGAGGCAAAAAAAGAAGTTCATTTAAATTTAAAAGAAGTTCAATATATGGACTCATCAGGAATATCCGTTCTTATTGAAAGTCATCAAAAAGCGATGGAGCTTGGAACTAAAGTCATTCTTAAAGAAATTAGTAAGTCGGTTCTAAAAGTTATCATGATGGCAAAGTTGGAACAAATATTAAATCTAGACTAAATAATGATCGACCAATACAAAGATTTTGAAGTTAATTCTGCAAGCTTAAAACTTATTAGAGTATTTGCAAGAGAAGTTATATCAACGGCACCCGAACTAGAATCAACAAAAGATGATTTAGTTTTAGCTTTAGCAGAAGCTGCTCAAAATGTTGTTAAACATGCATACAATGGCAATGCATCAACTGATCATATGCGTGTTCATATTAAATATGACAATAAAGTTTTTACAATGGAATTGCTTGATAAAGGAACTCCAGTTGTGCCACAAAATATTAAGCCAAGAAAATTAGATGATATTAGAGCAGGTGGACTTGGAACTTTTTTTATTGGACAAATAATGGATGAAGTTGTTTTTAAAACTAACAAAGAAGATTGGATTAACCATTTAATTTTAACAAAAAATTATTAGCCTCCAATAATTGCACCTACATTAAAGATTGGCGAATACATCGCTATCATTAAACCACCAATCATAGTTCCCATAAAAACAATCATAATCGGTTCAATCAAACTTGACATGTTATCGACAGCTGTATCAAATTCTTCTTCATAATAACTTGATACTGAATTAAACATTTCATCCAAATTACCTGTTTGTTCACCTACTGAAATTAATTGGCTAAAAGTTGGAGGAAAAACTGGTTCTTTTAAAAATAGTTTTGTTAAAGTGTCTCCTGAGAAAACTCCTTTTTTTACATTTTCTAATGCTTGTGTTACTACATCATTATTACTAACCGATTTTGCAATCTCTAAACTTTCAAGCAAGTTTACTCCTGCTGAACTTAAATTTCCCATAATTAAAGATACTCTAGCAATTAATGATTTTAATATCATATCACCAAACACTGGCATTTTTAAAACTCTTTGATGCCACTTATATCTTATCGCGGGAATTTTTGTCGTAGTGTATTTAAATATTGCATACAAAATTGCAGTAATCAAACCTGTCATCAATCCGCCGGTACCTCTCATAAAATTACTAGCAGTCATAATGACGGCTGTTGGTGTAGGTAAAGGTACTCCCATCCCTTCATACATTTCGGCAAATACTGGAACAACTTTAATTAACATGAATACCATTACCGTAATTGCAACAACAAACATCACAACCGGATAAGTTAAGGCACCTTTAATTTTCTTTTTAACTTTTTCTCTTTTTTCTAACGACTCTACTAATTTCATTAAAAAAACATCTAATTTACCGCTGGCTTCTCCAGCTTTAATCAGGTTGATATAAATATTGTCAAAAATTTTAGGGTATTTTTCAAAGCATTTTGATAGGGTAATACCGCCTTCCAGGCTCTTTCTAACATCTTCAATAATTTCTTTCATGGTTGGGTGTTCAATTTGATCCCTCAACATTCCAAGGACATTAAGTATCGGCAAACCGGCTTTTACCATCGTTGCAAACTGTTTTGAGAAAATCATAACATCTTGTGGTTTTACTGCTTTCTTACCAAAAGAAAATCCGCCGCCTTTTTTCTTATCTTTGGCAGCCTTTTTTTTTGTTCGAGTTATTTTTGTAATAATGATTTTTTGCTCTTTAAGCTTAAAAGATGCTTCTTCCTGATTAATAGCTTCTACCGTCCCTTCAATATATTTTCCTGCTGAAATTCCTTTATAAGTGTAAGTTTCTGATGACATTTATAATTATTCCATTGAAAGAACTCTGTCGAATTCTCTAAAATTTAAATCTCCAGATAAAATCATTTCTCGGCCCATGTCTGACATGGTTCTAAACCCTTCTTTAATAGCTATCTCTCTAAGTTCGGGTGTTGTTGCTTTTCTCAAAATTGCTTCTTTTATTGGCTTTGTAATATTTAAAACTTCATAAATACCCATACGTCCTTTGTAACCTGAGTCTTTACATTTTGGACAACCTTTTCCTCTAAATACTTTTGCTCTTGAGGCTTGTTCAACAGTAAATCCAAAATCAGCTAAAACTTTTGGCGTTACATCTGGATCTGCTTCTCTACATTCTGCACAAGTTTTTCTTGCTAGTCTCTGCGCTAAAACTAATGAACATGCAGCTGAAATTAAATAGTCTGGCGTTCCCATGTTTTGTAATCTTGTAATTGAACTTGGTGCATCATTTGTGTGCAGTGTACTAAATACTAAGTGACCGGTAAGAGCTGCTTTTAATCCAATATCAACTGTTTCTTTATCCCTCATCTCTCCTACCAAAATTATCTCTGGGTCTTGTCTTAAAAATGATCTAAGGGCTCTTCCAAAATCATAGCCGATATCATCTTTAATTTGAACTTGTCCTACTCCATCTAATTCATACTCAACTGGATCTTCTGCAGTTAAGATATTTAAATGGGGTTGGGACACTTCTTTTAAGATACTATAAAGTGTTGTTGTTTTACCAGAACCAGTTGGGCCCGTTACCAATACCAATCCTTGCGTTCCATGAATTGCTTTTCTTAAAATTTTAAGATCATTTTCTTCAAAGTTCAATTGTTCTAAACTAATATCTCCAGCATCTTTATTTAGAACCCTCATTACAATTCTTTCATTTGTTGCTGTTGGTAATATTGAAAGACGAAGGTCTACTACCTTGCCGTCTATTTTAAATGGAATAGCACCATCTTGTGGAAGTCTTCTTTCGGCTATATCCAATTTTCCCATAATCTTAAATCTTGTTACAACCGCACCATAGTTTGAATGTAAAAATTTAGAGAAATGTTCTTGCTCTGTTAACATTCCGTCCAATCGATATCTCACTCTTGAGCTAAACCTATAAGGTTCAATGTGAATATCGGACACGCCTGTTTTGATAGCTTCTGCTACAACCGCGGTAGAAAATTTAATAACTTCAGACTCATTTTCTAATGCTTCTATGTCTTCTTCTGGTTTATCTTCTAAAACTTCAGCATTTTCGTCTACATCGTAATCAAATGTTTGAACTTTTTCTTTATTTCTTTTTTGAATAGCTTCTATCGTTGTTTCGCCTTCTTTAAGTAGTTTTTCGATAAAATCTGAAATTTGTGAAACTTTTGCAGCATGTAATTCAATATCTTTTTTGGTAATTGTTTTTAAGTTTCTCATTAAACTTAATTTCGAGCTATCTGATATAGCGATATGAAGTGTATTGCCCTCTACTTTAAACGGAGCAATAAAGTTCATGTTAATATAATTTGAAGGAAGAACTGATTTTACCTCGTCTGCAACAGGCATACTTGATAAATCAACTACAGCTAAAGATTGTTCTTTAACTAAAAGATCTATAATTTTTTGCTCGTCTGCTAGCTTTAATTCAAAAACAGCATCCAGTTGAGATTTTTGACCTTCTGTTGAAACTTTCTTAATATTGGATAAATCTTTTCCTGAAATAACATCTTGATCGATCAAAATATTAATTAAATTGATTTCAGATTCTCTGCTGATCTTAATCATTATAAAATTCTTGGCGCAATAAATACCAATAATTCATCCATGTTATCAGATTTTGATTTTCCTTTAAATAGATTCCCAATTACCGGTACATTTCCTAAACCTGGTGTTTGGCTTTTGCTATTAGCAATAACATTTTTCTTTATTCCACCGATTACAACAATATCTCCATCTGCTACTAATAATTTGGTTATAATTTCCATTTTGTTAATTGGCGGCTCATCTGACTCTGTTGTTCTATTTGGTGTATCGTTATTAACTTGAATTGTTAACAATACGTTTCCATCTCCAATAATACTTGGTGTTACTTGTAATTTTAAAGCAGCTTCTTTAAATGAAGTTGAAGTTGTTCCTTCGGATGTTGTTTGATATGGTATTTCTTCACCTTGAGTTACCGTTGCCGTCTGATTATCTAAAGTAAACACTTTTGGATTTGAAATAGTTTTACCCATTCCTAAACTTTCAAGTGCTGTAATTTCTGCTTTTAAAACTCCTGAAGCTGTTTTTCTTAAAATTCCAATTCCACTTGTTGCTCCTGTTACAGGAAAATTTGAAATACTATCTGTTGCAGATCCTAATCCTGCTGCAGTATCTAAATCTGCACCATATGCACTACCTGAACTGGTTCCTGCAGTACCTCCGGCAACTTTGCCGGCTCTTTGATAATAACCACCTAGTCTTACACCTAAAGCTCTTTCAAAATCAGAATTTGCCTCAACAATAAATGCTTCAATTAAAACTTGTTTGGTTCGTATATCGATTTCTTTAATTACTTTATCAACAACATCTAAGTCTTTTTCTTTTCCTCTAACAATAATTGATCTTGTAGTAATTTCTTCTGTAACTTGTATTGGTGTATATGAACTATCTCCTTGTGTTTGAGTAAATAATTCTTCTATTGTTGCTTTTGCTTGTGCTGGTGCAATATAATATAATCTGAAAATTTCTGAATAAATTGGCTCAACACTATCTTCTAATTCAACTTTTTTCTTAACTGCTTGAGCTCTTTCTGATTTATACGTTTCTTGTGAAGTTAACGTTTCTGGTGAGTGAACTCTAATCAGGTTACTTGATACATCAACATCAGATGCATAATTTTTCATATCCAATAAAGCTTGAAAAGCCTTATCCCAAGGAACATCGATTAATTCTGCAGAAATCGCGCCCGCTACTTCTTCGCCAACTAATACATTTATTTCACCAATTTTACCCATTAACATCATTGTTTCTTTAAAATCTAAATTTTTAAATTTCAAAGTAACTCTTTGTTTTAAAAGTGGATAATCATCTGAAATAATTAAATAATTTCTTTGTGTTTCTGAAGATATTTTTTTTCTTTTTCCAAGCTTTCTATTATCTCCTTCAAGAGGTTTTGGTCCCATTTCAAGAGTTTTTGCAATTTCTGATTTTCCCTTCTTTACAATATTTTTATCTTGTATTAGCGGAGTGTTATGCTTGAAAGGCTTGTTATATTTTTTATTAAATTGAGAATTAGCACAACCATTTAAAGCTATCGCAAAAATAATAAGGCCAATAAATGTTAAAAACTTTTTAATATTCATTTGCTTCTCTTATCTGATTATTAAAATCTAAAATTATATAAGACTCGTCTTCTTTTTTGAAAATTGCTTCAGCTAATCTTAAATCAACAAACTCTATTTTTCCTAAATATTGACCTAGAGTTAAAGTAATAACTTCGCCGCCAGCATTTACCAGAGAGATATAACTATGATCTTTTCCTGAAATTAATCCTACAAGTTTAAAATTATATAAACTCATCTCGTCTTGTTGTTCTTCTTCTGGAATATTTCCTGACATTGAATTATTTCCTTCATTGCCGGCAAAAGGATCATTTAAAGGTACATCTTCATCATCTTGAATTTCTTTTGCAATTTCTTTCACCTGATCTTCTACTTCTTGTTTTTGAGTACTGTCATCAGCAAATGATGAACTTGCTAAAAGCATAATCAATAAAATAAAAACTATTCTAAAAAAATTCATTTGGTAAACCTACTATTGTTAATTCTCCTCTCGCAACTATCGCCCCGGTTGAGTCGTTTTGTACTATACTTATAGTCTCTTTGTCAAAGTTCAACATTTTCTTTGATCTTGCAACGGCACGCTTAAATTTAATAAATCCAAGAAAGTTACCTTTTATCTCATAATCAACTGGTATTTTATAATATGAGACCATATCTTTTTGTATTAAATTTTCTGCTTGTGCGGCTACACCTGCTTTTAAAACTGGTTTCGGTTTTTTCTTCTCAATCTTAGAAATAACCAGTCCATTAACAGATGCGTACCTACTTAAACTTTGATAAAGATCTTCAACTTCTGCTTTTGAATGAAATAAAGTAGAAGTTTCTTCAAACTTTGGTTTTAGTTTTTTAATTTTAGCTTTAAATGAAATAATATCATTATTAAACTGAGCTACTTCATTTTCTTTTAATAATTTATCTTCATATTTTACTTGTCGTTCCTTAACCATTGGATTTAAAATTGCATAGTAAATAACTAAAAATAAAATTACTGAACCAAGCCCTATAGCAAATTTAATTAAAGTTTTTTTGTCAATTGCTGAAAAAATTGCTTTTATATCTGGCATGTTCATGTTTTTTAAATCCATTACACTTGCTCCAATATACAAGCTATTTTAAAGCCTTTCATTTGCTGCTTTCCTTGTTGCCCTTGAGGCAAAGTCATAGTAGCTAATGATGCTTGTGAAATTAGTTTTTTGTTATTTAAATTGCTGATTAATTTAAGAATATCTTGATCGCTATATGCGGTACCTTCAATTACCACTAAATCTGCACCGTTGTACTCAATAGCTTTAAATTTAACTCTTTTTGGAACTGCAGACGCAATTTGCGCTAAAACTTTGAAATTAACAGTTTTGTTTGAAACTATTGAATTGCTTAACTCTAAAGATTTTAACATAAAGCCAATTTCTTTAGCATATTTATTTTTTTCTAAAGTTTTTAATTGATGAGCTTGAACAACTTGTTCGTAACCATCGATCTTTCTATTTAAATCTGTAATTTGCCAGAAAGCCAAACCAAACAACACAATGTATACTGCTGTAACAATCCCTATTACTCCCTTAAATGCAAAGTTTGAAAAAACTTTAGCTTTCTTTTGAGCAATCATGTTTTCCCTGTTTGGCAAAAGGTTAATATTTTTAACTGCTGTTACAAATTTATAGTAACCAAATACATCGAGTTTTCTAAATGCCAAACCCATGACTGTTGAAAAATAAGATCGGTTATCTATTTTTACTTCATTTTCCAATTGAGCAGGAATTTTAATTCCATCTAATGGATCAAACAAATTGAAACCAGTGTTAGCCATATTCTTTCTGAAGTTTCCTAAATATTCATCCACATTAAGTAAGTTAGAAGTTACTTTTAAATTTCTAATTCTTTTTTCATATTTTGTTTCAAAATCTTGAACGGCTTGTTTAACCTGTGTAATATATCTTCTGACAAGAGCATCCATTTCTTCTTGATTATTACTTTCTCTTAAAGTTGTTCTGTCTTGGCCTCTTATAAAAATATCTGTAATGATTGGATTGTTTTCATATAAAATCATTACATAGTTTTCGTCTAAACCAAATTCTAATACTGCAGTTAAATTTGAATCTTCTATAGAACCTGAGATTTGATTTATTTGGTCAACGGCAGATTTTAATGCAAAACATTTAACATCAATGATAACTGCATTTAATCCACCCTTCTTTATTATATCGGTATAGCTATTAATGTCAGAAAGTTTTGAGGCAACGAATAATATATCCATTGTGTTGCCTGTTTTATCTCTATTAATTACTTGGTGAAAAATTGAATAATCTTCCAAGTTATCGGTTAATTGAACTAAATTTTCCCATAAAGAATCTGACTTGATTGCCGTGTTTAATTCTTCATCTGTCATTAATGGAGCAGTTACAACTCTAATAATGGCACTAGTTACGGGTATAGCAATTGCAGCATTTGTTGTGGAAATTTTAGATTTTTGTAAAATTAATTTAAGCTCGTCAGCAATTTTATCCGGATGCTCTAAAACTGTGCCCCCTTCTGGAATACCTTCAAATTTATGAACAAGAAATTTATCCAAAACCCATTGGTTAGACTTGTTGGATGATATTTGGGCCAAACGTATTTCGCTAGGTGTTAATTCAACACCAACTATTTCTTCTCCTTTTACTGCAGATTTTCCTAATTTGTTTTTTAAGAATTTACCAAAAAATCCACTTTTTTTTTTCTTCTCACTTGCTCCAACAGTTGGTGCTACAGCAGAATCTTTTTTTTTAAGTAAGTTTGCAAATGGATTTTTCATAAAAAATAATCTAGTCAATTAACATTATATACTCAACTTTTACTAGAAATAAATAAACCTATGACTAAAATGGGTTTTTTAAAATAAAATATGACCAAAAACTAGCTAATTATAGTATCAATACAATCAATGTTTGAAAAATTAGAAGAGTTAGCAAAAAATAACAAAAAAATTTCTGATTTCCATATTAGATCAGGTTCACCTTTAGCTTACAGGCAAACGGGTGAAATAGTAATGGTCCCAGATGTGAAAGTTACACCTCAAGATCTTAAAGATTTATTAACAATGAATTGTAATGAGACTGAACTTGAACGTTTTGAAACAACGCATGAATTAGATTCTGCGATTACTTTAAGTGGTTTAAGGTTTAGAGCAAATTTTTATAAAACTATCAATGGTCCTGCTTGTGTTTGCAGAAGAGTTGAAAGTAAAATTCCTGACATGGATCAGTTTAGTTTACCTCAAACACTCTATGACATTGTAGATTTTCACAAAGGTTTAGTTTTAGTTACAGGTCCAACAGGTTCGGGTAAATCAACAACGCTTGCAGCAATAGTAAACGAAATAAATAAAACAAAAACTTCAAATATAATTACCGTTGAAGATCCAGTAGAATTTATTCACACAGATAATAAAAGTATAATTTCACACAGAGAAGTTGGCAAACAAACACAATCTTTTGCTGCAGCTTTAAAGGCAGCTCTTAGGGAAGATCCTGATGTAATTTTAGTTGGAGAAATGAGAGATCTTGAAACAGTTAGTTTGGCATTAACTGCCGCTGAAACAGGTCACTTGGTTTTTGGAACATTGCACACTAGTGGTGCCCCAAGTACAATTAATAGAATTATTGATGTGTTCCCTCCTGAACAACAAGAACAAATTCGTGCACAAATTTCTACATCATTAAAAATGGTAGTTACACAAAGATTATTAAAAACAAAAGATGGTCAAGGTAGAGTTGGAGCATTTGAAGTAATGAAATGTACACCACCAATTCAAAATTTAATTAGAGAAGCAAAAATTCACCAAATTCCAAGTATCATGCAAACTGCGGTTAGAGATGGAATGATTACTATGGATAAATCTCTAGAAGAGTTAGTTAAATCAGGAAAAATAGATCCAGGTGCAGCAAAAGCAGAACATTAAAGGTTTTACAATATTAGAGTTACTAGTTGTTATAACAATAGTAGCTGTTGTCTCGGCTGTAGGTTATCCAAATTTCATGGATTGGCGAAAAGATCGTGAAGTTAGAGCTGCGACAGAAGATGTTACAAGTATGTTAAGTAGTATTAACACTCAAGCTCAAAGAGGCTATTTTCCATTAGTTCAATTTTATGTTGTTCCTTCAGTGGCATGTTTGAGTAATTGTAAAGTTAAATTTTATTCAAAAGGAATGAGTCAAGATTCTTTAAGTAATATATTAAATGCTGGAAATCCTGTTCTTTGCACAATGACAAACTCTGGAACTTGGAACAATCATCAAGTTGATTTCTCTGAAAAAAAAATTTCAGTACACATAGCTGATAAAGGAGCAGTCTGTTTTTCTAAAGACGGATCATATTTTACAAAAGAAGGAAGAATAAAAAATAATTTAAATGTTTCCTTAGAAGGAAGATTGACTAGTGATTACATAGTTATTTGTACAACAGAAAATGCAACAGTAACAGGTGGAAAATGTGCAACAAACCAAGCTGATGGATTGGTTAAGCCTGCTTACTTGGTGGAATGGACAAGATTTGGCGGTATAAGCAAATTTAAATGGAGCGGAAGTGTTTGGACTAGATTATAAGAGAAAATCAGAGAAAGGTATGACGCTACTAGAAGCTTTAGTGTCTACTGCTATTATTGGAATTGGTTTTGTGGCTGTGTTTCAAATGGTCAATTATTCCGTGCAATCTATTGATGTTTCAGGAGAAAGAACAAAAATAAATTATTTGGTAGGAATGGTTGCCGAAGACTTAATTTCAGAAAAAAATTCAACCTCACCAACTGCCGATAAAAAATTCATGGATTATCTGGTTGATAATAGATTTGGCGATAATGTTTCTTGGAAAATGGGATCATGTTCATCAGGTTCATCATCAACGGGTAGCGCAGGCAATACCGCAAGGAATAAATTTAATAAATGGGACGATCAATTTTCCAAAAAAAGAATTAAATGTAGAGGAGCTGGAGATACTAAGTTTCTTAAAGTATATGACATTTGCCGATCAGGTTGCAGATATAGCAACGCAACTGTGTATGACAAATGGCTCTTAGGCAAAATGCAAGCAAATATGAATGACGGAAAGAAGAAGAAATATCTTTATTTCCAAATTAAATAATGAAAAAAAAATTAAGTTCAATTGCAGGAGTTACTTTAATTGAAATTCTAATTGGAATTTTAATTTCAGTTATAATGATGGCAGCCATGTTTGCTTCATACTCTGTTGTCAACAGCACTTACACTCAAGTAACTGATCGAGCAAAAATTTCTCAAACAGGAAGAGATGTGATTGGTATGATGATACGTGATATTAGAATAGCTGGTTACAAATATTTTAACGACAATATTCAAACCACTAATGAACATTCGCCTATTATAATTACAAAATCCACAAACTTTAATACAGAATGTGATAAAATAGATATTGTTTATGGTGACGTGGATTACAAAGCTTCTGGATCTCCTAAATATACTTATGAAAGATATAAAATAACTTATAAATGCAATAGATCTACTATCCCAAATAAAAATGCACTTCCTCTAACTGGTGGTGGTTTTCCACCAATTGATGCTTTTGCAATTTACAAATCAAAAGTTAAGTGGGATGTATCTACAAATTCTTGGAGTGACCCTACAACAGATAGTAATGATGAAACTTATCCTGAACAATTAATTGTCGATTATATTCAGGATTTAATTTTTAGTCCTACAGATGAAAAAGGTGAAAGAATTGATCCACCGCCGACACCAACCAATTCTACTAAAGATAAACTCTATAGTATTAAAACAGTTGATATTGCATTAACAGTTCGATCACAAAAAGATTTTTTTAGATCATCCAAATTAAGAAAATTTTTTGCACTTTCGGATTCAACAAGAGATGGCAGCGGTACAAATACAAAATCTAGAACAGATAAATTTTTAAGAGAAACAATAGTTATTTCTGCTCATGTAAGAAATTTGGGATTACAATGAAAAATAAAAACGAACAAGGTTTTGCTTTAGTACTGTCGCTAGTTTTAATGTTAGCCATGTCTTTAATGGGTGGAGCTTTAATTGTTATTACAGCAGGAGATCATAAAAGTAATAATACTAGCGATGAATTTCAGCAAACTTTTTATGTGGCTGAAACAGCTTTATTGGAAGGTGAAAAATTTGTACTTAATCAATATTTGGGTCCATGGAATACCTCAACTCATACCAGGGATGTTGCTAGCAGAAATTTACCAGGTAACCAAACGTCCGTTTACAATGGAGGTATGATGAGAATGAACTATAGCAGTAGTGATAGTTTTTATTATAATACAAGTAACTATTGCTATAATAGTTTTAAAGACATTGATCGAACAGCTTTAAAAGTAGTTACCGCAGAAAGCTGGAATTTTGGGAAAATAATAAGGGATAGCTTTAACACAAATACCTCCGTTGATGAGAAAAATGAAGCGGAAAAACTAAAAAGTTATTACTATGAATTTTTTATAACAAGAATAGGTGCGGCTCCTTTTAGGGGATATGGTTCTAGTATTAAACTAACAGCAACAGATAGCGGAAATGATGGTATGGCTTATCGAGTTTACGGTTGTGGTATAAAAAGTGGAAGTGACCGAACGATTTTATCGTTAGAAAGCACCATAGTTTTACCAAAATAATGCGACCTATAATGGCCATAAAAAATATCCAAATTCACATGATTAATCGTATACTAATATATAATTAAAATAATGATAAAAAAATTAATCCTTAGCTTAATAACTTTCTCTTTATATATATCATCAGCTCAGGCAGCTTGTGATTTTATAATTAACATTGGTGACAAGAGTACAAAAATTGTTGAAAAATTTGCACCACCAATGCCAATGTTTAACGGACAATTTATGTTGCCGGTGCAATCCCCAGAGTTATGTCCTAATGATAATTTAAGCGAGATGATTGCAGTTGAGTATGTTTTTTTAGGTGAAAGTATTGAAACAGCTCGATTAGCAGCCATTAGAATGATTGCGTTAAATGATGGCCAAAATACCGAAAGTGATAAACTAACTTTAATGAATTATGCAAAAAAAGTTTATGGTAAGTTTGACACTGGACAAAACCCTAGTGCCTTTAATAATTTTTATGCTTGGGAAAAAGGCCAAAATTTAATTATTTATAAAAGAATGTACAACGAGGAAAGTTTAATTGATGAAGAAATTTTTATAACAAATAACGAATATGATCTAAAGTTAGGTGAATTCTATAATAAAATTGAAGAAGAAGAAGCAGAGTTAGATGAAAAAACAAATTAATTTATGAAGTTAAAATTATTTATATTTAATATTTTATTATCTTTACTTTTATTTACAAGTAATGGCTTTGCCAAAAATATACCTCCTGGATCAGGCATGGCCGATGTTCCGGCAAACGTTTTAATTCTTTTAGATAGATCTGGAAGTATGAGCCTTAGAATGTTTAGTGGAGCTAGTATGATCCGTCCACTTTCTACTGCTGTTGATAGTAATGGAGATATTTATGGAGGACAAACTTCTCGTCGCGGCATTAAAAAACTTACCTATGCTAGTGGAGAAGTTGATTCTACATTTGGATCAAATGGAATTTATACAGGAACGAATAATTGTCGAAGTTATTATCCTTATGCAATGAAAGTACATAATGGATATTTATATGTTGCCTCATATTACCAACATAGAGTTTTCAGGATTAATTTAAGCACTGGTGCCTGCGACTGGTACTCCACGCAGATTCTATACCCAAGAAATGTAGCGATTAGTAAAAATAATATTTTATACGTCGGACATAGAAATGGTCTCTTTGTACGAAACTTATCTACAAATACAAACATAAGCTGCTCTAGGAGTAATAATTTAAATTTATTTAGCTTTGCCAGTGGTACGGCAGTAGATCCTTCAGCAAGCAATATTTATGTGCACTATTACAGATATTTGTACAGATTTACTATTCAAAGTAATGGCTGTCCAAGCACAAGCTACGCTAGAGGTGCTTATAGTAGAGTATGGTTATTTAACTATGGTATGCGGTTCCATCCAACGAATGATTATATCCTGTATGCAACAAACTACTATAATCACCAACTTTATAGATTAACCTTAAGCGCACAAAGAAATGCTTTTTCATCTGTACAGTCCGTAGGAAGATGTTGTAGAGGTGCTTCAACTTCGATGAACATTAGACTGTATAACCCGATGGGTGTTGCTATTGATACAACTAATAACAGAGTTATTGTTGCAGGTAACTATAAAGATTCAATTCAAGCTTTTGATCTTAACTTAGGTTTTCTTAAAGAATTGGGTGGATCATTTACAACAAGAATGTCTGGAGCTCATGAGGCAATTAAGTCAATTGTTACCGATTCTTCACTTACCGCAGGAGTTAATTTTGGTTTTGCCTATTGGTCTTCGAGTAGGGGTAGTTATGGTGGTTTTAGTTCTTGGAGCGGAAACATTACAACCGGAAGAGCATATCCATGCGATAATCGAAATTGTCTAAAAGTAAGAGTTCATAAACAAGGAGCTAGTAGGATTAATCAAATCATATCAAGTGTAAGTCCAACTGGAGGAACTGATGCTATGATGTGGGCAAGAATTGGTTCTCAATATTATTTAAATCCTACGTATTCACCCATTGATAGTAATCTAGCATGTCAAAATAGTTACTTGTTAGTTATTGGTGATGGTGGTTGGGGTAACCATAGAAGAGCAAAAAATGTTGTGACCATGTTACATAACCAATATGGTATAGATACATTCACTGTTGCTTACGGTACAGGAATTGATTCAGGCGGTCTTAGTAATTTTAGAGATATTGCTCAAGCCGGTGGTACCAATGATGTCATCATTGCAGTAACAACCGCATCTTTAAAAACTCAATTAAAAGCAGCTATACAGCAAGTTATTGCATCAAAATTATCTTTTACAGCACCAGCTATTACGGCAACAATTGAAAAAGGTGGATCATTATATCAAGCACAATTTGATTATGAACAAAACAAAGAATGGAAAGGAACATTAACCAGAACTGCTATTAGCTCAAGTGGTGTTATTGATACAAATGATACATCTAACTGGAGTGCTGTAGATGAAATGCCAGCTTCTGATAGTAGAAAAATTTGGAGTGAAATTCCTGGTACAGACTACACAACTGATTACAATAATTTTAAAGATTCAAACTGGAACGAAATCAATGCTCTATTCCAACAAACTAACAATGAAGTATCGGGTTACCATAGCGTAACGGACAACCCTGTTAATTCTAGAAGATGTGCAAGTGCTTCAGGAGTTGAAAATGGAACCGATGACGATATCAAAGGTTTAATAAACTTTGTTAGAGGAAAAGATTATTTTGATTATGATGGCGATTGTAATTTAACTGAGACAAGACCTAACCCATTAGGAGATATTTATCACTCTGAAATGGTTGTGATCGGTGCACCAAGTGCAGAAACAGCTTTTGTTGGAACTAACCAAGAAGCTTATTGGCGATCTATTAAAGGTTATGACGCCTGGGCATCTTCTAAATACTCAAGAGAAGAAATAATATATGTTGGCGCAAACGATGGCATGCTTCATGCATTTCAAGCAAAAGATGGAAAAGAAAAATGGGCTTTCGTTCCACCTTTTGTAGCATCATCTATACCCAACATGGTTAATGTTAATTTAAATAGAACTGGTGTTGGTGGATCTAATGCAATTTATGGAGTGGATGGTTCCGTTACTGCACATGATATGTATTTTAAAAGTGCTCTTGATACTGCTGAACAGTGGCATACTATTTTAATGGTACCTTATGGAAGAGGTGGAGCTGGTTTCTCTGTTCTTGATATTACAGATCCAAATAAACCTTTGCACTTATATTCAGTTTTAAATGATTTAATTTTACACAAAGTTCATGTAATGGATCATAATGGACTAATTTCTTCTTATGATTATATCGCTAATTCTTATGGGATAAGTTCTTTTATTGAGGCAGTTCAAGTAACCGATAATTTTGCGGCAAGCACGGGAAGCATGACCTGTGACTCTACTGGTAGCAATCAGTGTTACAAATCAAGAACTTGGACGTTCCCTGTAAGAGGTGTAACTAAATCAGACCTAACAGTTTTATTAGATGATAATATTTATACAAACTTCAATGTTTCAACAAATAGTGCAGGAGATACACAAATAACGTTTGGTCAGGATATGACTTATTACGGTGGGGATCCTTTAGATGATTCAAAATCAAGTTCATCTTTAGGAGTACTTATTAAACCTGGGTCTGCTCAAACTGGAGTTATAACCCAACCAGAATACGATTATAGCGGTCTAGGTGAAACTTGGTCAGCTCCTAGAATAATAAGATTACCAAATCAAGGTGCAGGCGATACAAATGTTGAAGATGATATTTATGTTGCTGTAATGGGTGGTGGTTTTGGTGCTCAGTACTCAGGTTTTGGTTCTAATTTAACAATTGTTAATTTAGAAGATACCACTTATCCAGGTAGAGTTCATAAAATAATTCCAATTGAAGATTTAGCAACTAACGATATTGTTAACTCTACTCCTGGAGCACCTGTGGTTATTACCTCTGATACTGCAAGAGGAGTTTCATATAGAGGAGCTTTAGTTTACCTAAACGATTTAGAAGGAAAAATTACAAAATTCAATCTAACCAATATGTCTAATGATGGTAACGGTAATGCAATAGCATTGTATGACAACACAACTTTATTTACTGCAGGAAGTAATTCAACTAATGGTAGATACATGTATCACTCTATGGATGCAACAATAGGTCAGAGCACAAACTCATTATGGTTATACGCAGGAACAGGTGATTATGAAAGAATTGGCGATACTACACAAGGAGTACAAAACCTAATGCTTGGAATTAATGATCCTTATTATCCTATGTATAGAGATATAGCAGTTGCAACCGGAGCTGCTGATTTAACTCAATGTTCAAATACAACAAATGATTCAACAGGAGCTAATTGTCCTCAATTAACAGGCAACAAAGGTTGGTATATTACATTAGATAATTACCGAAAAGTAACAGCTGAACCAACGGTATCAAGTGGACTGGCGTACTTCCCTCTTTATCAGCCAAGTTCATCAGTTAATGCATGTAGTTTAGGAGATGCATTTATTTGTGCAGTAGATGATGAGTGTGGAACAAATGTTTCTTCTAGATTAGGAACATTCAATAATAGTAATGATAAATGTTTCTACGTTGGTCAAGGTGTCTTATCAAGAATTGTAACTTTTGCTGGAAAACTTTTTGCAAACATTGCTGGTCAATCAACACAAACTAAAAAAGATTTGGTAACATTGGATGGTGCAACTGGTGATGTTACAACTTATAGAAGTTCTTGGAAACAAAATTACTAAAAAATAAACCAGTCTAAGACAATATTTCTTTGGATAAATTTTTATTTATAAATATTATTATTTCAGCATTAAATCTGTTTATAATTGTTTATGCATATTCATTGAATTTTTTCCCAAAAAAATGGAGGAAAAAAGTTGATCAAGATACTCTGGTGGGACTTGCTTTAATTTTCTTTACAATGGCAACAATGTTTGTTTGGGTTATTTATTTCTATTTATTATTATTTATTAACAATTGATTTTCTATTGTTATAAGTTTTTTTGACCTAGTCTGTTTTTTTGAATATTTTATTTTCTGTTTTTAACTTTTGATTTTCTTTTAAAAGACTTAGAAGTAATTGTTTAATTACTTTGTTTTCTTCTATAACTTCATTGGTCAATCCTTTAAGCATTTCGTTTTGTTTTGCTAGTTGTAATTGGTCATATAATATCTCTAATTCTGGTACTATTTTTTCCTTTTCTTTTCTTATTTTAGATATTCTTTGAAGTTTTTTGCTAAATGAAATGCCTAATGTATTTTCTTTTAGTTCATCTTGATTTCCATGTTCATAATTTAAAGAAAAACTAATATCATCAGTATGCCTTGTTAAAGACAAGCCTGCATAACGTCCCAACACACCGTTCATTACGTGCCCTGCGTTTTTATTTTCCCCATCTGCTATTATTTTTACATCATTGCTGAATGTATTATTATAAGTAACTCCGACATAAGGCTTGATAACAAAACCATTATTAAATTTTGATGAATATTTAACACTAAACCCAGCTCCTAATGCCTGATCAATTGCATCGTCAACCGATAAATCACCATCGGTAAAATTTGTTATATAATTTGGAAATCTTTGTAGACCCATAGTAGTTTCAACTTCTAAGTTTAAGGAATTATTGTCATTAAATGTTGTTTGTTTTTCTACTTTTGCATTTAAACCTACAAATTGACTAAATAAATGTTCGTTTAATCTTTGTCCTGTTTCAGTTTCAACATCAGTTAGTTTAAGATCGGTTAAGCCAACAATAGGAACTACTGAAGCTATAAATTTTTCATTTTCTATTCTTTTTTTATATCCAAAAGCTAAGTTTTTGCCTCCATAAGACTCACCATTATCAAAACTAGCTTTTTGATCTGTGTAATTCATAAAAAAATTGCTCAAATCATTTTTTTCTCCAACATTTTGATTAAAAAAACCAACCACGCCTGATAAATCATTGCTATAAATATCTTTTCTTTTTTGGTTGCTATCAAATATTGTTTGTTCTTTATCGTTGCTCGCAGCATCAAATGTATTTCTTAATTGAGTTAAAAAGATTTCACTTCTATATTTTTTATTATTTGAAGTAATGTCTAAATCTTCTCCAAGTATTCTTAAATATCCATTTGTTTCAGAATTATCAGCATCAGCATTTTTTGAAGAATCCAATATTTCATAAGTATCATTTCCACATAAGTTATCAGTAACAGTCATGTTGGTTTTGTTATGAATTTCAATGTCCATGTCTTTTGTAATACTACAGTCTAAAGTCATTGTTACCACAGCACTTTCCATATCAATTTCGCCAGTGTAGGTAGCATCTTCTTTAGTAATAATATTCGTTCCTGTTGTTCCACTTCCATCAATCCAAATTGAATCATCGGAACCTGCTATTGTTCCTGAATTTGTAATTGTTGCATCATCATAGACACCTGTACCATCACCAATTCTTATTCCATCAGCGTTAGCACCTAATGCTTCAATTGTTCCCGAATTAGTTATGGTTGCGCCGCTACCAAGATTCTCATCTTGATTTTGAGCTAAATTTATACCTATACCATTGGAGCTATCTGCAGATGCACTAATTGTTCCAGAGTTTGTTATAGTTGGACTGAAAGCATTATCAGCATTAATCCCATATTGACCACCCGATGAAATTGTTCCTGAATTAACTAGAGTTACACCCGTTCCATCTTTAATAGTTATTGCATTACCAGTACCGTTAGTAATATTCCCAGAATTTGTAATTGTATTCGTTCCACTAATCCCGTCTAAATGTAAAGCTCTATCAGTAGTAGCTTCTATAGTCCCAGAATTTGTAAGCGTTAGATCAGTGCAATTTTTACACTCTACGCCATAACGAGCGCCTGATTTGATTGTACCAGCATTATCTATGGTAATTGTTGATGATCCTTGTAGATCAATAGCATAATCTCCTGAACCAGATTGTATTGTTGCACCGCTATAATTATAAAGTGTAAAATCTTCTGCTAACCTAAATTTAACAGCAGAACTCGAAGTGGCATCAATCATTCCGCCATTATAATTATATATTTTAGTTTTTTTTGAAGTGTGCCCGCTAGCATGTCCTCCGTATACAGTTCTACCATCAGCATCTATGGTTCCATAGTTATACAAAGTTAAACCTTCTCCAGAAGATGTTGTTGAATCATTTACACAAGTTCCACAATTTCCCATTTTAGTTCCACCAATTGCGATTAGAGATCCGCTCGATGCAGGTGTAGCTTTAATTATACCTCCAGCTTCATTGGTAATAGTTACTTTTTCAGCTTCTATAAGTTTAATACCATAATCTTCTGCTGCCAGTATAGTACCGCTATTGGTTACCGTTAGGTTTAATGATGATTGAGCTTTAATTGCACTGCTTCCATCACCTCCATCTGTTGTTGTTTTTATAGTTCCAGAATTTGTAATTGTTACTCCATCTAATTGCTGTGAAAGAACTGCAT
>Ga0208766_1000553_pt1 | contig 20646 bp, 16 predicted proteins | sample ETN01SmetaG_3_FD_185792 | JGI IMG/M metagenome (GOLD analysis project Ga0208766, IMG submission 185792) | Marine microbial and viral communities from oxygen minimum zone, Eastern Pacific Ocean - ETNP2014F12-01SV263 (SPAdes) (version 2) | ecosystem: Environmental > Aquatic > Marine > Oceanic ... | reverse complement strand
ACAAAAAAAAAGGCATATATATAAATGCACCAATAAATACAGAAACTCCAATAAATTTTTCTCCATTAGGCATTTGGCTTTTATTTAAGTAAAAACCATAAGACAATAATGTTAAGATAATTATAAATAATAGTCTTAATAATAACTTCATGAATGAAGGATTTTATTTTAACGATTTTAAATTCAGTTCTTTTAACTGATCCATTTCCAATTTAGAGGGGGCATCGATCATAACGTCTCTAGCAGCATTGTTCTTTGGAAAAGCTATAAAATCTCTTATTGTTTCACTTCCGCCTAAAATAGCAACTAACCTATCAAGACCAATTGCAATACCACCATGTGGTGGAGCTCCATATTTAAAAGCATCTATTAAAAAGCCAAATTGTTCTTTTGATTTTTTTTCTGAAAAACCTAAAAGCGAAAACATTTTATTTTGGAGTTTTGAGTCATGTATACGAATTGAACCTCCTCCAATTTCATTTCCGTTTAAAATCAGATCATGAGCATTTGCCCTAACTTTTAAAGGATCTGTATCAAGCATATCTATATCTTCAGATTTGGGAGAAGTAAAAGGGTGATGCATTGCATGATATCTCTTTTCATCCTCATCCCATTGCAAAAGAGGAAAATCTATTATCCATAAAGGAGCATATGATTCAGGGTTTCTTAGACCCAACCTTTCTCCCATTTCGAGTCGAAGCATTCCCATTTGATTTTGAGTAGATTTTGTTTCACCTGCCATTATAAGAATTAGGTCTCCGGCTTTTGATTTTGTTTTTTCAACAGTTTTTTTGAAATCATCATCTGTAAAGAACTTATCAATTGAAGACTTGAAACTTCCATCATTTAAATATTTTATCCAAATTAATCCTTTTGAGCCTATTTGGGGTTTTTTAACCCATTCAATTAATGAATCAATTTCTTTTCTAGTATATGAAGAAGCTTCTGGTATTGAAATTCCAATAATTGATTCACTTTTATCAAAAACATCAAAACCTTTATTTCTTAATACTTGATCTAAATAACTGAGCTCCATTCCAAAGCGAATATCAGGTTTATCTGATCCAAACCGACTTATAGATTCAGAATACGTCAATTTTGGGAAAGATTTAATTTCAACATCTTTTATTTTTTTTAATAAATATTTCATCATCTCTTCAAACTGGACAAGAATATCATCTTGCTGAACAAATGCCATTTCGCAATCAATTTGGGTGAATTCAGGTTGCCTATCAGCTCTAAGATCTTCGTCTCTAAAGCATTTAACAATTTGAAAGTATTTGTCAATTCCACCTATGACTAATAGTTGTTTAAAAGTTTGCGGGGATTGTGGTAAAGCATAAAATTCACCAGGATTAATTCTAGATGGCACAACAAAATCTCTTGCTCCCTCTGGAGTAGATTTTATAAGACAAGGTGTTTCTATATCTATGAAATTAGCATTAGATAAAAAATTTCTGATCTCCATAGTAACCTTGTGTCTGAAAATTAGATTTTCACGTACAGGATTTCTTCTAATATCAAGATACCTATATTTCATCCTAAGTTCCTCCCCACCATCGGTTTTAGTTTCAATTGTAAAAGGAGGAATTACAGATTCGTTTAAAATATTTAATTTCTGAACTAGGATTTCAATTTCACCTGTGAAGAGATTGGGATTTTTAGATTCTCTTTCTAAAACTTTTCCTTTTATCTGGATTACAAATTCTCTTCCTAAAAGAAGGGATTTTTGAAAAACATCTTTAGGAGTTCTTTGCTCATCAAAAACAAGTTGGGTAATACCATACCTGTCCCTTAAATCTATCCAAACAATAAATCCTTTATTTCTTATTTTTTGAACCCAACCACAGAGAGTTACTTCTTTATTTAAATGAGTTTTTGTTAGCTCACCACATTTATGCGATCTTAACATTTTTTTCAGATTAATTACAAAGGTAATAAGAACACCTTTTTTCTATTATATAAAAGTAATATTTAGAATGCTTTTTTAATTTTTAATTTTAATTTATATGATATTAAGAAAATTGAAGGCACTATAATTAGCGTAAGAAATGTAGCAAAAGATAATCCAAAAATTACGGTTTTTGCCAATGGCCCCCAAAAAGCAACATTATCTCCACCAAGATAAATCCTTGGATTCCAATCAGATAGTAGAGAAAAAAAGTCAACGTTTAATCCAATTGATAACGGAATTAATCCTAAAATAGTAGTAATTGCGGTTAAAATTACTGGTCTCAATCTCGCTGCACCTCCATTTATTATCTCTTCTTTGGCTTCATTTAATGGGAGCATTATATTTTGAGGAACTTTCAAAGAATTTTTTCTTCGATCAATTAAAATCTCTATGTAATCTAATAAAACAACACCATTGTTAACTACTATTCCTGAAAGTGCAATAATCCCCATCATTGTCATCATTATAATAAAAGTCATATCAAATATTATCAAGCCCATCAAAACCCCTGTAAAACTCAATAAGATTGAAATTAAAACAATTATTGGCTTTGATATTGAATTAAACTGGAAGACTAGTAATAACATTATTAAGCCAATTGCTGCAAGCAGGGCACTTGACAAAAAGGACATGTTTTCCTCTTGTTTTTCCATTTCGCCAGTGAATTTAAAATTTACTCCTTTTGGGACACTAAAATTATAAAGTTTTGTTTTAGTTTTTTCAACTACTTCATTAGCATTAAAGTCAGCTAAAACAGAAGAGTAAAGGGTTACAACTCGAGAAAGATTACGATGTTTTATTGAGCTAAAAGAAGAAGTATTTTTTAGAGAAACCATTGATGCAATGGGGACTTCTTTTATTTTTCCAGTTGCCTGATCTCTAAATGTTACATTTTGATTAAATAAAGCGTTATTATCATATCGATATTTTTCCTGAAAGCGCACATTTATGTCATAGTCTTCACCTTGATTTTTATATATACCTGCTTTTCCACCAAAAATAGAAGCTCTTAATTGACGGCCAATCATAGAGCTAGAAACTCCGAGTTCTCCTGCTTTTTTTCTTTCAATATTAATTTTTAAACCAGGTTTATTTTTGTTAACATCAATCTTTAGTTCTTCAATACCAGTAATATTTTCTTTATTTATAAAACTTTTCATTGACTCAGCAGTACTAATAAGTTGATTATAGTCTCTTCCAGTAATTTCAATATTAATTGGATATCCAGATGGAGGTCCCGATTGATCTTTTTCAACTGAAATTGATAAACCAGGATATTTATCTTTTAATTTTCGTTGAATTTCACTTCTTAATTTTTCGCTTGAGATTCCTTCCCTGAATTTAAATTCCCGCATCGATAAAACTACTTTTGCCTTATGAGGCATTTCATTTGAAGGTCCACTATCGGATTCAGCATTGCCAGCTCCTTCACCAACCTGCGCTACTCCATCTTCAACCATAAAATTGAAATTTCCAACTTTATATTTTTCAGAATTAATTAAAGAATATATTTCATTTTCAATTTCTTTAGTTATTTTATTTGTTTTATGGATACTGGTTCCTTCGGGATATTCTATGTAAGTTATTATCTGATTTGGCTCAGCGCTAGGAAAAAATTCAACCTTTGGAGGAAAAATACCCATTAATAGGAAAGAAGTTAATAATAATAAAAAGGTTCCTGATAAAAACTTATAAGGATTCTTTCCAGAGAGGGCAAATGAGAGGAACAATCGATATTTATTTTCTAGCCAAACCAAAAATGTATTTTGAAATTTCAATGCTAGTTTTCGAATGAAGTACTTGTAAGCCCAAAAAGAAATGGTAATCAATATCATAAGTGTTCCGATTCCTCTTATTTCTCCTTTATTAAAAATTAAGATTATCCCCATTCCACCTAGTATAAAAGACAACCTATACAAACTTTTTTTACTCATTTCAGTATCAGATATTTCCATAAATTCTGAAACTAACATTGAATTAAATAATAATGCTACTATTAAAGATGAGCCTAAAACAATTGACAGAGTTATCGGGAAAAAAATCATAAATTCTCCAATTACTCCAGGCCAAGAGCCCAAAGGGACAAATGCTGCAATTGTTGTTGCTGTTGAAAAAATTATTGGATAGGCAATCTCTCCTATTCCAGCTTTAGCAGCTTGAATTCTTGACATCCCTTCTTTTTCCATTAATCGATAGACATTTTCAACCACTACTATTCCATTATCTACAAGCATCCCTAAACCCATTATAAGTCCAAAAAGGATCATTCTATTCATTGTATATCCAAGCATTGAAATTATTGCAAAAGACATAAACATTGACATAGGAATTGCAAAGCCAACAAAAAGAGAATTTCTAAAACCTAAGAAAAACATTAAAACGGTAATTACTAAAATGACTCCAAAAATGATATTATTCACAAAGTCATTTATAAGGTTTGAAGTTCTACTTGATTGATCATTTGATACACTAATATTTAAATTTTCTGGGAAGTAACTTTTTTCTAGGTCATTTATAATTAATCTAATCTGATCAGATGCATCAATTAAATTTTTACCACCTCTTTTCTTTACATCTAATAAAACAACTTTATTTCCAAAAGATCTCGCAAAAGAAGTGGGGTCTTTTTCTTTAAAAGAAATTTCAGCAATTTCACTCAGATAAACAGCTCCTTTTTCACTTTTGACGACAAAATCTTTGAGCTCATTGGGACTTTGGATTTCACCTACTAGACGAACATTTCTTCTCTTCCCATCTCCTATAATACTTCCTGATGAAATGGTGCTGTTTCCATCTCGGATAGAGTTTATTACGTTATTTAAACTAATTTTTGAGGCAGTCATTTTATAGATATCAACCGCTACTTCAATTTCAAAATCTTGAATTCCTCTTATATCTACAGCTTTAATTTGTGGTAATCTTTCAATTTTTTCTTCAAGAAATTCCGCATATTCTTTTAATTTTTCTACTGGATAATCTCCAATCAAACTTATGTTGAGCATGGGGATCAATTCAGAAAAGTCAAACTCAAAAATTGTCGGTTCAACCTTAGCGTTATTAAAAGTAGGCCAATCTGGTCCTGAAACTACACCATCAACTAGATCTTTGGTTTTTTGTTTTGCCAAATCTATTGTTATGTTTTCATCAAACTCAATAGTTATTGCAGCGAAGTCTTCTTCTGAGGTGGAAGTTAAGTTTACCATATTTGAAACACCTCTTAAAACCTCTTCAAGCGGATCAACAATTAAACGTTCAATATCTTCCGCTGTATTTCCAGGGAAAACAGCAGTAACAAAAACACGAGTATCATTAATTTCAGGAAAATCTTCTCTTGGCATTGTTCTATATGATAGAATGCCAAGAATAAAAAATATGGAAATGATTACATAGATAATTTTGTTGTGGTCAATAGCCCAACTTGATAAAAAAAATTCCTTATTTTTCATTTAATAGTTTGTATTATGAATTGATCTTAGATAGCTTAACTTTTTGACCATCCTGAATTCTTTCTCCTCCTTCATCTATTATTATGTCACCATCTGATAAACCATTTATAATTTCAATTTTATTACCATTATCTTTTCCAATATCAATGAAAACTTTTTTGCTGACGAACACATTTTCTTTTTCATTTTTAATGAGTTTAAATACATAAAAGTTTCCTTTTGAATCTTCCTTTAAAATTCTAAGAGGAATCAAAATTGATTTAGGATTTGAATAATCATTAATCTTCAGTTTGGTGGTAAGGTTTAATTTTATGGACCTATCTTGATTTGAAATAGGCGCCTCAATTCTAAAGCTCCTATTATTTGGCTTAATGAAATTACCAGCTTGTTTAATGATTGTCTCATAAGATTTACCAAGCATTGGAATTTCTACTATTAAAGGAGTTCCAGTTTTAACAGTTTGTGAATATTTTTCTGGGACATCAGCTTCTGTGTAGACATTATCAAGGTTAACAATTCTAAAGATTGGAGTCAAACCAGCAATTAAGTTTGAACCAGTATTGGCTATAATTTCATCTATAGAGCCCTTGAAAGGAGCAAAAATATTTGCTTTTTTTAATTGTTCTTTTAATTGGGCAACACTTTTTTGTTGAGTTTTATATATAGTTTTAGCTTCTAAATATTCAATTTCTGAACCAATTTTTTGTTCCCAAAGATTTTTTATTCTATTAAATTTTATTTTAGATAGTTCTGCTTGAAGTTCAAGCTGAGATAATTGATTTTTAAGTCCAGAATCATCTATTTCAGCTAATATTTGTCCTTTATTTACTTGAGTACCTTCTTCAACATAAATTTTCTTAAGGATGCCATTTAACTCTGGAAGTAATAATAGATTTTTACGAGATTTTATATCTCCCTGTACTTCAATAAAATGCTTAAAAGACTCTTGTTTTATTTTGTAGACTGTTATTAATTGAAGCCTTTCGTTTTCATCTAATTCTGAAATAGCAGAATTAATTTTTTCCAATTCACTATTTAAAGAAATTAGCTCTTCATTGATATTTTTATTTACCTCTCTTAGATCAGAAATATTATTATAATCATAACTCTTTCTTTCTGAACAGCTGGAAGTAAAAAGGGTGATAATAATTAAAGCAAATAATTTTTTCATCATTTAAGGTTATGGTTTGGTGAGTTTATAAGTATTTCTAAATTTATTTTTCTTTCAATTAAATTTTTAATAGAGCCTAGATATTTACTTTGAGAACTATATAGTTGAAGTTGCGCTTGCCTTAGTTCAAAACTACCTACCATGCCCTCAAAATATTTCAGTTGATTTTTATTTTCAATACGTTCTGCTAATCCAAGATTTTCTTTTTCAGTAAAATAATTTTCAATTGCAAGTTGATAATCATTTAAAGCTGTTTCAATTTCCATTCTTATCCGATATTGAGTTTCATTAAGTTTTGTTTCAGCCTGCTGCATACTTATTTTTGCTTTTTGGGAATTCACTTTTTTTGAAAATGAACTGAACAATGGAATATCAAGACTCAATCCAAAAAGTGAAGAACCAAACCATTTCTGATTATTCTTTACAAAATCAAATTTTTCATTGTTCCCAGTATAAGCTCCATTTATAAAGGCTTTTAGACTAGGTAAAAATTTTGATTTTTCATACTTGTATAAAAGAGATTCTGAAAGAAAATTGTTTTCTGCTATCTTAATATCAATATTGTTAGAAATATTTAAATTATTTTTATTTTCAAAAATTAAATTTGATTCATCTATGATGTCGGAAATTTGACTACTGAAAAAAACTTCTTTTTCAAGAGGAATTCCAAGGTTGAATTTTAACATTTCATGAATTATTTTACTCAAGTTTACGGCATATCTTAATTGGGTATTAATATTTGCTAATGTTAGCTGAATTTGTTCAACGCTTTCTTCTTCTTCAAATCCATTTTTAAATAATTGATGGATTTCAGAAACATTCTCTTCTAATTTTTTTTTGTTCTTATTAAGCAATTTTACATTTTCCTCTGCCAATAATGCAGCTGCATAATTATTTACAATTATCTTTTTTGTTTCTAGTGTGGTTTTTTCATAAATATTTTCTGAAATTTTAAGAAAAATTTTACTTGCTTCTAAACCAACAATATATGAGCCATCAAAAATTAATTGATCCATCCTAACAGATCCAACAACTTTTTGTTTAGTTCCAAAACTAATTTCAGCAAATTCTCCTGATTGTCCTCCAAAAAATTCTGCGGGGACAAGTGATATTGGCATTTCTAGAAAGTTCTGATAATTTACTTCTGCATAAATTTGAGGGAGTCCAATTGCTATTGTACTCCATCTGTCTTTTTCTGCTTTTTCAATTTCTCTATTAGCATTTTTAACTGAAAAATTATTACTTAGTCCATATTCGATTGCTTCCTCTAAAGTGAGTGAATTTGGAAAATTTTGTGCGTTTACAAAACCTCCTATAAAAATTATGCAAAAGAATATTTTTTTAATCTTCATTTTCTATTCGTAGTTTATTTTTTTCTAAAAAAGCTAATCCTTTTTTTGTTACTATTGCTCTTAAATGATAGTCAATATAGCTTTCTAATAAGTCTGATATTTTATATCGATCTGGGGGGAATAATTCTATATTTCTTACTCCTTGCAATCCATTTATATATATACTTGAAAGAAACTTAGGGTCTATAGATTTTCTAAAGAACCCCATTCTAATCCCTTCCATCAGATTATCTTCAAAATTGCCTAGCATTGTTTCAAATTCTTTTTTCTTTATCTCGGCAAAAATTTTCGGATAATATTTTTGAAGCTGATATCTTTGAGAACCATTATCTTTATTTAAAAATTCAAACGCAACTTTTTTGATTTCATAAAGTGATATTATAGGATTTTTAGTTTTCTTTTGAACAGATAAAACCCTTGAGTTAACATCTTTGAATATTTTAAAAACACCCGCCCTGACAAGATCAGTTTTATTTTTAAAATAAGTATAGATAGTTTTTTTAGAAATGGACATTTGGATTGCAATATCATCCATGGTAACATTTTTACATCCATATTGTAAGAAAAGTAAGGAGGCATTATTTACAATTTCTTTTTTCATAAAAAGAGTATCTAAATGGGTAATTTATTCTCTAAATTTTTGGTGAATTTAATAAAGAAACTTTTAAAACAACAAAAGTTTCCAAAGTTTTTTTTACTTTCCCCAAAATATTTTCTTACTCAATGCAGGATCTTTTTAAAACCTATCAAGTTTTATTTGATGACCACTTTAAAAATTTTAAGGTTGACAAGGCCCCAGAGAATTTATATGATCCAATAAGATATCTTATGAAGATCAAGGGTAAAAGAATAAGGCCAATACTAACTTTATTAAGTGCAGATATTTTTGGTTTAAATCCTAATCAAGCCCTTGATGCGTCTTTATCAGTAGAAATATTTCATAATTTTACATTAGTTCATGATGATATAATGGATGAAGCTGCTCTTAGAAGAGGGGCCGTTACTGTTCATAATAAATGGGATTTAAATACTGCTATTTTATCAGGAGATGCAATGTTAATTCAAGCATATAAAGTTCTTGAGAGTTATCCCGATCCTCTTTTTAAAAAATTATTTCATTTATTAAATAAAACTGCTGCTGAAGTTTGTGAAGGACAGCAATATGATTTAGATTTTGAAAAAAACAATGAATTTAATATAGATGATTATATTAAAATGACTCGGTTAAAAACAGCTGTTTTAATTGGCTGCTGTCTTAAAATGGGTGCAATTATAGGTGGAGCAACTCAAGAGGATTGTAATTTACTTTACGAGTTTGGAATAGAAATGGGAATTGCATTTCAACTTCAAGACGATTACCTGGATTCATTTGGAAATTCTGAAGATTTTGGGAAAAGAATTGGAGGTGATATAATAAGGAATAAGAAAACTATTTTATATCATATGATTTTAAAAAGAGGTGATTTAGAAAATCGAAATAAAATTAAAGAAATTTTAAGTTTAGCTGGAGAAAAGCTTAACCCAAAAGAAAAAATTAATCAGGCAAATAAAATATATATTGAATCAGGAGCAAAAGACGCTACAAGAGAAATGATAAATTTTTATTCAAAAAGTGCAGAGGGGAAAATAAAATTATTGACAATCAATAATGAAAAAAAGGAAATTTTAATAAATCTTGTGAAAAGGTTAATGAAAAGAGAAAAATAAGTCTAATTAATTTTAAAAATTCTCTTAAAAAAAGCTGATAAAAATGGACCAAATGGGAATGAAGTAATTATTTTAAGTTCTTCGAGAAAACTGCTTTTATCATCTAAGAATTTGAAAATAGTTTTCGGGTTATTTTTTTCAAACATTTTTTTAAAAAGCCTATTCCCCAAAAAATTATGCTTATACAGCACATCTAAAAAAATTAAATCGTAAAACCAAAATCTATTAATTTGATTGAATGTATTTAGTGGCTTTTCTTTTTTTAAGTGACAGATTAATTCTTTAGTTTTTTCATTAATTCTTAAAAAAGTATAACCCGTACTAGCTTTTGTCCAACCTCCAGCTGTCCCAATATGCAAGACATCTTTAGTATTATAATTATCAAATCTGAAACAAGTCATTGGTATTTGTCCTTTTTCCTTTTTAATAATATTGTAACCTCCCGTATCAATTGAATTAAGATATTTTTTTATTTCTTCAAGATATTCTTTATCGGAGAGTAAATTTTTAGAGAAAAGAGTAAATTCTATTAGGGCTCTATTATTTGATTCTGGCAAAACGTAAATAAATCTTGTTTCATTTTTTTGTGGTATATCAAAATTCATAAAATCTATTTTTTCCTTATTAAAGCAACTTTTTTTGGCTTCAATTACACAGCCATAAAAATGCTGAAGTAGTACCGGAAATTTTGTCTGACTTTGAAGTATTTTAGGACTATAAATACTAGAAAAAATTTTATCTGCTTTATATATATTATTATCAGTTACAACTTGGTTTAGTTTAGTATTTATTTTAATAATTTTTTCTTGAACTTGGTCTAATTGAGCATGTGGTTTTAATTTTTTTTGCATCAAAGAGTAGAAATCTTTACTCTTTATCATCTTATAAGTAAAGGGGTTAAAAGAGAAATTTAATTTAAAATTCTTTGCTTTGAATTTTGCATTTTGCCAGCTATGGGAAACAATATCATCATATTCGCCTTTCCCTTCTTCCCAAAAACACCAAGTTCTGTCATTAGTATTTTTAAGCTCCTTTTCAATTAACAGAACAGACTTATTAATAAAATAATTATCATTACATAACCTTGAAGCTAATATAAGACCAGATGCACCTCCTCCACAAATTATATAGTCGTAATGATCTTTAATTCTTTTCATATGAATATGAAGTGATATTTATTTGACTCTAATTATTTTAATGGCTAATTTAGCGGCTAATTTTATAAAGTTGCAACCCATATTCGATTTTTTTTCTGGCATAGATCCAATAACTGGAGCTTTTTATGCAACTCTTTTCACCTGGGGGGTAACTGCTCTTGGAGCATCTTTCGTATTTATTTTTAGATCTATGAATAGGGCCTTTTTAGACGGTATGCTCGGTTTTACTGGAGGAGTAATGGTTGCTGCTAGTTTTTGGAGTTTACTGTCCCCTGCAATAGAGATGAGTGAAGGAGAAGGTTTTGTTAAAGTTTTTCCCGCTGCAATTGGATTTTCATTAGGAGCACTCTTTATTTTTGGGTTAGATAAAGTTTTACCTCATCTACATATCAATTTCAAAGAATCTGAAGGAATAAAAACACCTTGGCACAGGACAACTCTTTTAGCCCTAGCTATTACTTTGCATAACATTCCAGAAGGATTAGCAGTAGGGGTTTTATTTGGAGGGGTAGCTGCTGGAATTCCTGAAGCATCTATAAGCGGCGCAGTTATTCTTGCTATTGGGATCGGAATCCAAAATTTTCCTGAAGGGATAGCCATTTCAGTTCCTCTTAGACGTCAAGGAGCGAGTAGATTTAAGGCTTTTTGGTACGGTCAAATGTCTGCAATAGTTGAACCTATTTTTGCAGTTTTAGGAGCACTTGCAGTTACTTTTTTCACTCCAATTTTGCCTTATGCACTTGCGTTTGCAGCAGGAGCAATGATTTTTGTTGTTGTTGAAGAAGTAATACCAGAAACTCAGCTTGACAAGTATACAGATATTGCAGCTCTAGGTTTTGTTGGAGGTTTTGTAATTATGATGACTTTGGATGTTGCCTTAGGATAAAATTTAAAATTTTTCCCACCCTTGTGCTACTAATTCTATTTTTTGACTCAAATTATTTTGCATAAAACACCCTAGCTTTTCATCTGTCATATAACCTATAACAGAGACAAGATTATTATTTTTGATCTTTTCATAATCTTTTTGCTTTATTGTAAATAAAAGCTCATAATCTTCACCTCCATTAAGGGCAGCAGTTGTCGAGTTAAATTTAAATTCTTCGGCTGTATTTTTAACTTCCTGATCTATGGGAATTTTTTCTTCATAAATTAGGCATCCAAGTTTTGAGGATTTTGATAAATGAATAATTTCAGAGGATAAGCCATCGCTTATATCAATCATGGAAGTAGGAACAATATTTAGTTTGTTTAAAAATTCAATAATATCTTTTCTTGATTCGGGCTTGAGTTGTCTTTCAACACAGTAAGAATATTTTGATAAATCAGGCTGAGATTGCGGATTTACTTTAAAAACAGCTTTTTCACGCTCTAAAACTTGTAATCCCATATAAGCACCGCCAAGATCTCCACTGACCATTAAAATATCATTCAAATTTGCGCCACTACGATAAGTTACTTTTTCTTTTTCCACTTGTCCTAAAGCAGTTATTGAAATTGTTAAACCTTGAACACTACTGGAAGTATCCCCACCAACAAGGTCAACTTTGAAATTTTTACAGGCAAGAGATATTCCTGAATAAAGTTCTTCTAAAGAATCTATTTTAAATCGATTTGAAACAGCTATTGAAACAGTAATTTGATTAGCAATTGCATTCATCGCAAAAATATCAGATAGGTTAACAACTACAGCTTTATATCCTAGATGCTTTAATGGCATATAAGATAAATCAAAATGAATTCCTTCAATAAGCAAATCTGTACTTAAAACAGTAAGGCCATCATCTAATTTTAAAACAGCTCCATCATCTCCAACCCCCTTAATAGTTGATTTTTGGGTAAGACCAAATTTTTTTGTTAAATGTTCAATTAATTTAAACTCACCATAATCTGAAAGGGGTAAACGATTTTTATTTTCAAACATTAATATGATAATTTTGCATGGCGCAATATAGTTTCTTCTTTGCAAAACAATATCTTTAAAGAAATTATTTTTTGATGAAGTTTTATCAGTTCATATTATGTTCTCTAGTTTTTTTTTCTTGTACAAGGGGAGAAATTGGATTTAGAGGGGATTATGATGAATATATATATGTAAATCAATCTAACTCAGATTTTAATTCTGAAGTTAAAAAAGCACCTTGTGAAGATGGTTTTGCAGGGGAATATCCTTGTAAAGGATATGATCTAATTGCTCACATATCCTTATCAGATTTTGAGAGTGAAAGGGGAAATGATAGCTGGGGTTGGTTTGATTCTCAGACTCAAAAGGAATATGTTTTAATGGGACTTGATGATGGAACAGGTTTTGTTGATATTAGTGACCCTGAAAAGCCAATTTTTCTGGGAAAACTATTAAGCGCTACATCAAAAAGTATTTGGCGTGACATAAAAGTTTATAACGATCATGCATTTATTGTCAGTGAAGCTGAAAATCATGGATTACAGGTATTTGATTTAAAAAATTTAAGAGGGGTAGATGGGAGAAAAAATTTTGAACCAGATGCAACCCTAAACACTTTTGGGAATGCTCACAATATAGTAATAAATGAAGATAGCGGGTATGCATATGTTGTTGGAACTTCCAGAGCTGATGATTATAATGGAGGAGTTCATTTCATTGACATTTCTAATCCTACAAGTCCAAATGAAGTAGGAGGATATGGAGGGGATGGATATACTCATGATGCGCAGGTTGTAAATTATATAGGTCCTGATTCTGATTATAATGAAAAGGAGATTTTTGTTGGCAGCAATGAGAGTAAACTTGTTTTTGTTGATGTTACAGATAAAGAAAATCCAATTTCAATTTCTTCAATAGATTATGAAAATGTTGCATATACCCATCAGGGATGGTTTACTGAAGACCAAAAATATTTTATTCTTGGAGATGAGGCAGATGAGATAGAAAGAGGAGGAAATACCAGGACAATTATTATTGATGTTGCTGACTTAGATGATCCCAAAGTTCACCATTTCTATTACAGTCCAACACCAGCAATTGATCATAATGGATATGTTAAAGGGGATACATTTTTTTTAGCAAATTATACCTCAGGAATTAGAATAATTGATATCAGCGGTATATCTGACAAGGAAATTAATGAATTAGGTTTTTTTGATACTTACCCAATTAATAATTCAACTTCTTTTAATGGTGTTTGGAATGTTTACCCTTATTTTGAAAGTGGTATAATTTCTATAAGTGACTCTAATTCAGGGTTGTTTTTAGTTAAAAAATCACAGTAGATGAAAAATATTTTTTTTGTCTTTATGATGATATTTTTTCTAAGTTGTGATGATCAGCTAATTTCTGATTGGCAAGTCCCTGAATTTTTTGAAGGAGAATTACTTTGGGTAAAACTTTATGGCGGAAGTGATGAGGATATTGCGCATTCAATCATTGAAACTAGTGATGGCGGATTTGCAGTTTTAGGAAACACAACAAGTAATGATGGAGATATATCAGGGAAGAATACTTCTGACAGAGATTGGTTTTTCTTAAAACTTGATCAGAATGGAGATGTTTTATGGAAAAAAGTTTATGGTGGATCTGGAGATGATCATGGCCACTCAGTTATTCAAACTCAAGATGGAGGCTATATTTTAGTTGGATATACAAGTAGCAAGGATGGAGATATTAATCCAAACGATGGTTTTGATGATATTAAACTGAATGGAGATCCACATGATAATTGGATAATAAAAATTGATCAATTTGGGAATATAATTTGGGAAGATGTTTATGGATTTAAGGGGCATGATCATGCTTATTCTATTATTCCAACCATGGATGGAGGATATTTTTTTAATGGGTTTTTAGACGTTACTTCTTCTCAGGGGGAAGGGAATGATTATGTTGGATTGAAAAAACATCATGGAGTTGGAGAGTTCTGGTGTCATAAAATAGATCAGAACGGAAATTTACAGTGGAGAAAATATTATGGAGGAACAAATAATGACAGATCATATGATGCAATTGAGACAAAAGGAGGAGATTTTCTAATTATAGGCACTTCTGAAAGTCTTGATGTTGACATTTCCAGTCCAAAGGGGAGTTATGATATTTGGGCTATTCTTGTTAATTCAAAAGGAGAAATGATTTGGGAAAATTCTTATGGAGGAAGTGGAATTGATCAAGCAAAAGCTGTGATTAAAGATTTTAGTGGGAACTATAAAATTATTGGTAGCTCATTCAGTCAAGACAAAGATATTTCCAATCCAAAGGGAAGTTCAGATATATGGCTAGTTACTATAGATAAATTTGGGAATCTTTTAAGTGAAATTAGTTTTGGCGGCTCTGATTTTGACTCAGGAATGGCATTAGTTGAGAGTTTTGATAAAAGTATTTTTATAACTGGACATTCTAGAAGTTCTGATATTGATTTCACTTATAATGAAGGGGGAAATGATATTGCATTACTTCACATCTCTCCAGGTGGAGAATTAATAGAAACTTTTTTATTAGGAGGGAATAATGATGATATAGGAAATGATATAATCCAAACTTCAAAAGGAAAAATTGTAATTGCTGGTGAAACAAGAAGTCAGGACAATGATTTTTCAAATAGCAAGGGAAGCGTAGATATAGTTGTTAGTATGTGGCGATAAAAATTTCTTTAAACACCTATTTAATTTAGCTAAAACGTTTAAAAAAGTCCTAAAATAGAGATATATTTGAAGGAAATTTAATTTATAAATTATGGTAAAAGTTTCTATTTCGGCTAAAGAAAAGGTTTCAGAGTTAATGAGCGAAGGGGGATTTGATCCTAACAAAGATTTTGTCAGAGTTGGAGTTAAAAGCGGGGGATGCTCTGGTCTTTCTTATGAGTTAAACTTTGATAAAGAAAAAGATTCTCAAGACAAGCTATTTGAGGACAATATGGTTAGGATCTTGATAGATAAAAAAAGTTTGTTATATCTCGTTGGAACGACCCTTGATTACAGTGGAGGACTTAATGGAAAAGGATTCGTTTTTAAAAACCCTAATGCTAATAGAACTTGTGGTTGTGGGGAGAGTTTTTCTCTCTAAAATTAATTTTTATGGCTTACACTGAAGAACAATTAAAAAAAGAACTTGAGAACAAGGAATATGAGTATGGTTTTTATACTGATATTGATTCTGAAACTTTTCCTAAAGGGCTTGATGAGGAAATTGTAATCCAAATTTCTAAAAAGAAAAATGAGCCAAGCTGGATGACTAAATGGAGGTTAGACGCATACAACATCTGGAAAGAAATGAAAGAGCCAAATTGGGTTAATGTAAAATATAAAAAACCTGATTTCCAATCTATTTCTTATTATTCAGCACCAAAGAAAAAAAATAAATATAAAAGTTTAGACGAAGTCGACCCAGAGCTATTAGAAACTTTTAAAAAGCTAGGTATTTCTATTGAAGAGCAAAAAAAACTAACCGGTGTTGCTGTTGATATAGTAATGGATTCTGTTTCAGTTGCAACAACATTCAGAGAATCTCTTGAGAAAGAAGGGATAATTTTTTGCTCTATATCTGAAGCAATTCAAAAATATCCCAAGCTAGTTAAAAAATATATTGGAACAGTTGTACCTAAAAAGGACAATTTTTATGCCGCTTTAAACTCTGCAGTTTTTTCTGACGGATCTTTTTGTTATATTCCTAAGGGGGTAAGATGTCCGATGGAATTGTCTACTTATTTTAGAATTAATCAGGCTGGAACAGGACAATTTGAAAGGACTTTAGTAATAGCTGATGAGTCAAGTTACGTTAGTTATTTAGAAGGATGTACCGCTCCTTCAAGGGATGAAAACCAATTACACGCTGCCGTTGTAGAACTTATAGCTTTGGATAAAGCAGAGATTAAATACTCTACTGTCCAAAATTGGTTTCCTGGAGATAAAAATGGAAAAGGGGGAGTATTTAATTTTGTAACAAAAAGAGGATTATGTCATAATCACTCAAAAATTTCATGGACTCAGGTTGAGACTGGTTCCGCAGTTACCTGGAAATATCCTTCCTGTGTTCTTAAAGGAGATAATTCTATAGGAGAATTTTATTCTATTGCCTTAACAAATAATTATCAACAAGCAGACACAGGCACAAAAATGATACATTTAGGGGATAATACTAAGAGCACAATTATATCTAAGGGTATTTGTGCTGGAAAATCTCAAAGCAGTTACAGAGGCTTAGTCCAAGTGTCTCCAAGGGCTAAAAACGCACGTAATTTTTCTCAGTGTGATTCTCTTTTGATGGGTAATAATTGTGGATCTCATACTTTCCCTTACATTGAAGCTCGAAATAATTCAGCCCAAATAGAGCATGAGGCGACAACTAGCAAAATAGGAGAGGATCAAATTTTTTATTGTAATCAAAGAGGAATAGACACAGAAAAGGCAATAGCTTTAATTGTTAATGGTTTTAGTAAAGAAGTTTTAAATAAGTTGCCTATGGAATTTGCTGTTGAGGCCCAGAAATTATTAGAAATATCTTTAGAGGGTTCTGTAGGATAACGTTAAATAAAACGATATGTTAAAAATAAAAAATCTTAGTGCCAAAGTTGATGGCAAAACTATTTTAAAAGGAATAAACTTAGAAGTTAAACCTGGTGAAGTGCATGCTATTATGGGGCCAAATGGTTCTGGTAAAAGCACTTTAGCTTCAGTAATAGCTGGACATGAAGATTATGAGGTAATCAAGGGATCAATGTCTTATCAAGGTGAAGATCTTTCTGAAATGGATCCTGAGTCAAGATCTCACAAAGGAATATTTCTTTCATTTCAATACCCTGTTGAAATTCCAGGAGTTAGTGTAACAAATTTTGTCAAAACAGCTATTAATGCATCAAGAAAAGCCCAAGGGTTTGATGATATGCCGGCAAATGAAATGTTAAAAAAAATTCGAGAAAAAGCTGATTTATTTGATATTGATTCAAGGTTTCTATCAAGATCTTTAAATGAAGGTTTTTCAGGAGGCGAGAAAAAACGAAACGAAATTTTTCAAATGGCTATGATAGAACCCAAGCTTGCTGTTCTTGACGAAACGGATTCAGGACTAGATATCGATGCTTTAAAGGTTGTTGCAAATGGAGTAAACAAATTTAGGAATAAGGATAACGCAATAATAGTTATAACTCATTATCAAAGACTCTTAGAGTATATTGTTCCAGATTTTGTTCATGTTATTTTTGAAGGTAAAACTGTCAAATCAGGTTCAAAAGAATTAGCAATGGATTTAGAATCTAAAGGATATGATTGGATTAAAGAAAAGAATTAATGAAATTTCAAGAAAAATTATTGTATTCTCATATAGCTTTTGAAGAGCTTTTCGATGTTAGTAATCCCATACATGAGAAAAGACTTAAAGCTTTAAAAGTTTTTGAAAAAAAAGGATTTCCTTCAAGAAAAGATGAGGCATGGAAATATACCTCATTAAATTCATTAATTAATAGGGACTACGCTCTTTTTCCAAAAAAAGAAACTCCAATTGAGTTAAAAAAAGTAAAAAAGTTTTTCCTCTATGAAATAGACACTTATAAAATTATATTTATAGATGGTGTTTATAGTCCATTTCTTTCTGACACTACACATGATGGATTAGATGTTTGTTTGATGTCAGCAGCATTGTCTAAATTTAAGTATCGAAAAATTATTGAAAGATATTTTGGAAATATTTCAGATAATAAAGACAGTCTAACTGCTTTGAACACTTCTTATACTAGAGAAGGAGCCTATATATATGTTCCTAAAAATGTTGTTGCTGAAAAACCAATAGAAATTATTCATTTTTCAACTGGAAAAGAACAAGCAATTTGGTTACACCCCAGGAATTTAATTGTCCTAGACACTAACTCGCAAGCCCAAATAATAGAGAGACATCAAAGCTTAAAATCTCATGAAGTTGTAACAAATAGCGTTACTGAAATTTTCACAAATAAAGATGCTCTATTGGACTATTATAAAATACAGAATGATCTAACTTCTTCTTCATTAATTGACAATACATATATTTCGCAAGAAAAAAATAGTACAGCTTCAGTTCACACTTTTTCTTTAGGAGGTAAAATAGTTAGAAATAATCTTAATTTTTTCCATACGGGAGAAAGAATAAATTCAACTCTTAAAGGGATAACTATTTTAGATGGAGATCAACATGTTGATCATTATACTCTTGTTAAACATTCACAGCCAAATTGTGAAAGTTTTCAAGAATATAAAGGAATTTTTTCTGAAAAATCTAAGGGAGTATTTAATGGGAAAATATTTGTTGAATCAATAGCCCAAAAAACTAATGCTTTTCAGCAAAGTAATAATCTTTTGTTAGATGATTTAGCAACTGTTAATACTAAACCTCAATTAGAAATTTTTGCTGATGATGTAAAATGTTCTCATGGGTGTACTATAGGGCAGCTTGATAATGATGCACTTTTTTATCTACGATCAAGAGGAGTTCCAAAAAAAGAAGCGAAAGCACTTTTAACATATGCCTTTGCTAATAACATTTTGGATGGTGTTCAATTGCCAATCATTAAGAAGAGAATTAAAAGCTTGATTTCAAAAAAGCTAGGTGTTAATTTAGGATTTGATCTTTAATGTTAGATATAAATACAATTAGAAAAGATTTCCCAATTCTTGATCAGAAAGTTAATGGGCAAAAGCTGATTTATTTTGATAATGCTGCAACTTCTCAGACACCTAATCAAGTAGTCGACTCAATTGTTGATTATTACAAAAGAATAAATTCAAACATTCATCGAGGTAATCATAAATTAAGTATTCAAGCTACTACTGCATATGAGGATGTGAGAAAGAAACTGCACAAATATTTTAATTCAAGGCTTCCTCAAGAAATTATTTTCACTTCGGGAACTACCCAATCAATAAATATAATTACCCTAGGATATACAGATCTTTTAACTTCTAAAGATGAAGTAATTGTTTCAGAAATGGAACATCATTCAAACATAGTCCCTATTCAAATGCTTTGTGAGCGAACCGGAGCAAAGTTAAATGTTATTCCGATGGATAATCAAGGCAATTTAATCTTGGAGGAATTTGATAAGTTTATTTCCGAAAAAACAAAATTAGTTTTTGTAAGTCATGTTTCCAATGCATTGGGGACAGTGAATCCGATTTCATATATTATTAATAAATCTCATGAGGTAGGAGCAAAAGTTTTAGTTGATGGGGCTCAGGGTGCTTCTCACTTTGAAATTGATTTTCAAAAATTAGATATTGATTATTATACAGTTTCTGCTCATAAGATGTGTGGACCCACTGGAGTTGGAGTTTTATACGGTAAAGAAGAATTGCTAAATAAATTATCTCCCTGGCATGGAGGAGGAGAAATGATTGATGAAGTTTCTTTTGAAAAAACAACTTATGGCGAACTTCCTCATAAATTTGAACCAGGAACACCAAATATTGCCGGGGTAATTGCTTTTGGGGCTGCTATTGAATATATGGATAATATAGGCTTAGATAATATTCAAGCTCATGAAGATGAACTTTTAAAGTATTGTACTCAAGAACTTAAAGAAATAGAAGGTTTGAAAATTTATGGAGAAGCAAAAAATAAAATAGCTGTCATTTCATTTAATGTAGAAGGAATTCACCATTATGATTTAGGAAGTCTTCTTGATCAATTTGGTGTAGCTGTAAGAATTGGTCATCATTGTGCTCAGCCAGTTATGAATTATTTTAAAATCCCTGGAACTGTTAGAATATCTTTTTCATTCTACAATACAAAAGAAGAGATTGACCTTATGATTAAAGCTCTCAAGCGAGCGATTACGATGTTACAATAAATTCTTATTTTTGAATATGACTGACATGTTAGCTATTCAGGACGAAATTGTAGCTGAGTTTTCATCTTTTGATAATT
>Ga0208766_1000550_pt1 | contig 20674 bp, 17 predicted proteins | sample ETN01SmetaG_3_FD_185792 | JGI IMG/M metagenome (GOLD analysis project Ga0208766, IMG submission 185792) | Marine microbial and viral communities from oxygen minimum zone, Eastern Pacific Ocean - ETNP2014F12-01SV263 (SPAdes) (version 2) | ecosystem: Environmental > Aquatic > Marine > Oceanic ... | reverse complement strand
TGAAAAACTTATCTTGAATGAGTTTGTTGCATTTAGTCATTTAACTGAGTATTTATCAGGAATGAGCGAAAAAACAACCGTTATTGTTACTTTTGCTTTATGTGGATTTGCAAACTTTGCTTCCATTGCAATTCTGATGGGTTCGGTGGGTATTTTAATGCCAGATAAGAGGGAATTTATTGCCCGATTTGGTATAAAAGCAGTATTAGCGGCATCGCTTGCAAATCTTATGAGTGCCGCATTTGCTGGTTTGTTATTTGGTTTATGATTATTGGAAAGACTCAATGAGAGAGAAGATAATAATTGATTGTGATCCGGGGCAGGATGATGCTGTAGCGCTCTTTTTGGCATTAGCCTCGCCCGATGAGTTGGAAATTCTAGGTATTACAGCGGTAGCAGGCAATGTTCCTTTGAGCCTAACTCAAAGAAATGCGCGTATTGTATGTGATATAGCACAAAATAAAGATGTGACTGTTTATGCTGGATGCCCAAAACCGATGTTACTTGAGCTGGTAACCGCTGAGAATGTTCATGGGAATACAGGGCTTGATGGAGTTGATGTGTATGAGCCTGAGCAGATCTTAGGAGATTTACATGCTGTTGATTTTATTGTTGAGACTTTAAAGGCAGCCAACAAAAATTCAATCACCTTGGTACCTACTGGACCATTGACAAATATAGCGATGGCAATAATTAAAGATCCAACAATAATAGACAATATTAAACAAATCGTTTTAATGGGAGGAGCCATGCGTGAAGCAGGCAATCTTTCTCCTTCGGCAGAATTTAATATGCGTGTTGATCCGCATGCAGCGCAAGTGGTATTTGACTGTGGAAAACCAATTACAGTAATGAGTTTAGATGTTACGCATAAGGTTCTTACTACCAAGGCAAGAGTTAAGAGGATTTCAGAGATAGATAATCCCGCAGCAGCAGCAACTGCCGGAATGCTAGAATTTTTTGCTCGTTATGATTCAAAAAAATATGGTTTTGATGGCGCGCCACTTCATGATCCGTGCACTATTGCTTGGCTCTTACAACCTGAATTATTTGAAGGAAAAAAATGCAGCGTTGAAGTGGAAACGAGCTCACATTTAACCATGGGCCATACGTCAGTAGATTTTTGGGGAGTAACAAGTGAAACAGCCAATGTTACTTGGATGCACAGTGTTGATGCAGATGGTTTTTATGAGCTACTGATAAATCGTTTAGAAAAATTTGAAAAATAACATCTATCTTGGTTCGTATTTTCCAATTATATCTTTATCCAGTCTAGCGCCAATCTGTTGTATCACTTTCGAGGCTGACCAAGAGCCTAAATGGGCGCATTCAGGAATTGTTTTGTCTTGCGTTAAGCCATAAAGGAAAGCTGCCGTATAAGTATCACCAGCTCCTGTAGTGTCAACAATATTTTGAGTAGTCACTGCCTCTTCATTGGTTATGATTGAGCCATTAACAATGACTGAACCTTTTCCACCTAAAGTGATTACCGAAAGATTATTCAATTTGCTTGCCTCAGAAATCATGTCTTCATAATTCTTGGTTTGGGTAAGCATCATCATTTCATTTTCATTAGCAAAAATAATATCAGTATCGTGTTGTGTTATTTCACTAAAAGCTTGATGGTGTCTTTCAACACAAAATGAATCCGAAAGAGATAAAGCAATTTTTACTGAAGAGTTAGCTTTAAGTTTAATGGCTTCTTTGGCTATCTTTTCGCCATCCGGAATATCCCAGATGTAACCTTCTAATAGAATGATTTGAGTTGAACCAATTGACTCCTCATTAACATCAATTGCAGAAAGCTCAGTACAGGCTCCTAAAAAAGTTTGCATGGTTCTTTGCCCATCATCTGTTATTAATACATGACTTCTAGCAGTAGCAGATCCAGTTTCAGCGGGGGGTAATCTTACATCTACTCCCATGGAAACCATATCATCGATAAATATTCTTCCCCAACGATCATTTTTAACTTGACCGATATATCCTGCATTGCCACCAAAACTAGAAAAACAGGCAATCGTATTGGCAACAGAACCACCAGACATTTCTTTGGGTTGTGTCATTTGGTTATATAAATTGGCCGCATCAGTTTCATTTATGAGGTTCATTGAGCCCGGCGTTACGTCTATTTCTTCAAGAAATTTATGATTTACCTGTGACAGAATGTCGACGATTGCATTGCTAATACCGATAACTTGAGTTTGATTTGGCATTAATTCAATTCCTTTCCACTTAATTCTTTGTTTTCTGAGCTACTTTTTATTACCGAGAGATGTATATGATGTATATGATTAAGTAAGATTTTATATATAATCTATTAAGCATTATAAGGATATTCTCTATATAGAGCATTAATTTTTGGTAAGTCAAAATATGGACAAAGTCATACTCACTGCACAAGAATTACTCGATGATTCATTTCGTCTTGGTATAAAAGTTATTGAAAGTCAATTTGAGCCAACTTTATTAATTGCCATATGGAGAGGAGGCGCATCTGTTGCGGTTGCCATACATGAATTGATGGTATATCAGGGATTGAAACTAGACCATACAATTATCAAGGCATCATCGTATGCAGGAACAGAACAATCCAATCATATAATTATAGAAGGCATGAATAATGTCATACATAGAATTACAAAAAATGATCGCTTACTGATTGTCGATGATATTTTTGATACAGGAAGAACAATTGTTTCAGTTTTACAGGCATTAAGAGAGGGTTGTGGAGAAAATACAGCTGAAGACATTCGAGTTGCCACTCCTTGGTATAAGCCTGAAAAGAACAATACGGATATTATTCCCGACTATTACTTACACACAACTGATAAATGGGTAGTTTTTCCACACGAATTGGATGCATTAACTGAAGATGAAATAGCTACACATCGATTAGTAATAAGTTGATAGAAGATATTTGTGATCATGAAACGAGAGAGTCCACTTAGTATCATTTTAGCAGAAACACCTGATTTTTCTGATGAAGAAGCTATAAAGATTGTAAAACTTCACTACAACATGGACGTTACTGTTAAGAATTTAGTCAGTGAAAGAGATCAGAACTTTCTTATTAGCACGGCAGAAAATAAAAAATTTGTTTTAAAAATTGCAAATTGTGAAGAAGATCCCTTGGTCACTGACTTCCAAATTAAGGCTTTAATTCATATAGAGAAAAAGAATGACAAAACGATAACTTTGCCCGAAATCCTCAGATCTAAAGATGGTTGTGACTCAATAAAGTTGGAAAAAGACAATAAAACACATACTGTCAGAGTTGTATCTTACCTTGATGGAGAGCCTTTGTGGACTTCAAGTAAGTCTAAACCTGATGCGATTTTGGCAAATGATATGGGCAGATATTTGGCACGTCTAGGAAAAGTGCTAAATGATTTTAATCACCCAGGATCTGATCAAAGTTTATTGTGGGACATGAAACAAGCTTTATTTGTTAAAGAAATTCTTGATCACATTCAATCCCAATCAGCCAGAGAAATGGTCAAAGAAGTTTTGGGTGTATTTAAGGAGCATGCCTTACCAAAATTTGATGCTTTGCGTTGGCAAGTTATTCACAATGATATGAATCCAGATAATGTGTTGATTGACTCGGCACCTGAAAAACATGTCTGCGGCATGATTGATTTTGGTGATATGGTTTATTCTCCACTAATCATTGATCTTGCTGTTGCTGCAGCTTACTTGGATACAGATGATGGGAATCCAATGTATCTAATGAATAATTTTGTTGCCGGCTATAATAAGGAAGTTCCTTTAAAGAATGATGAAACAAGTATTTTGTTTGATTTGATAAAGGTACGTGTTGCTACGACAGTTGCTGTTTTGGATTGGAGGAAATCGTTTCGTGATAATGATGATCCATATTTAGAGATTAATTCCAACGACACTTCACTGAATTTATTGGAAAGACTAATGGAGATACCAAGAGAACATGCGATCCAAACATTTAATCAAATTTGTGCTTCAAATGTTTAAGCGGCATCTTTTAAATATAATAAACAAATCAACTCTCATCAGGCCTAATGAATTGAGAGCCACAATTTTATCTTTTAGTTTTGTTTTTCTCTTGATGACGGCTTATTTTATTTTAAGACCAGTAAGGGATGCGATGTCAAGTGATTGGACGGATGCTGAATTAAGTTGGCTATGGACGTCAACGTTCTTTTTCAGTTTCATTGCAGTCAGTATTTATGGGGAAATTATTTCAAGAATAAAGTCTGGATTCGTTGTTCCAGGAGTTTATGTATTTTTCGCTTTTTCGTTTTTTACCTTTAACGTCTTTGCATCAACCATTTCAAACACAGATCTTGTAAATAAATGTTTTTATGTGTGGTTAAGCGTTTTCAGCCTTTTTCATGTGTCAGTTTTTTGGAGCTTCATCTCCGGTCTTTTCTCACAAGAACAGGCGCCTAGGTTATTTGGTTTTATTGCATCTGGAGCCAGTATAGGAGCAATTGTTGGTCCTTCAGTGCCAATTTTTTTTGCCAGCGAAGTTGGCACAATGAATTTATTAATAATTGCTGGAATTATTCTATTTGTAACATTACCTATAATTAATTCTCTCGAAAAACTTAAAGTGTCTGAACTGGGAAATAAGAGTTTGGAAAGTGAAGCAAGTGCTCAAATATTGAAGAAGGATTTTTTGTCTGGCTTTAGGACGCTGAGTAGAGATCCATACCTAATAACAATCGGTCTTTTTATTTTGTTTTACGTTGTTATGAATACTTTCGTCTATTTTGAATTAAGAAAATTCTTAATTGACTTTGATCGTGCTACTCGAACTCAGATTTGGGCATCTATTGATTTGGCTGTAAATATCTTGGCCATTATAACGGCAGTTTTTTTTACAAGCCGAATAGTTACTCGTTTAGGAATGTCGGTTACTTTGGTTTTAATACCTATTGCAATGATTTTAGGTTGGTTGATTGTTGCTGCGTCACCTTTCCTATTAATATTAATTGGGCTGCAGATCTTAAGAAGAGCGGGAAATTATGCCGTAACCAAACCCGGTAGAGAGATGTTGTTTACTTTAGTTAATAATGAGGCGCGTTATAAAGTGAAACCGGTTATCGATATTGTAATTTATCGAGGCGGAGACATGTTGACTGCTTGGTTTTATACTTTATTAACAGCAACATTTGGTTTTGGTATAGCCGGTATTAGTATAGTTGCCTCTTTTGTGGCTGGTTTATGGGCAGTTACTGGTTTTTATTTAGGAAAAAAATATAATGTTCGTGGGAATAGTTCAAATGAGTAATGATCTTATATGAAAAATGCAACGCTAAAAAAACTCGCATCGACTATTCGTGATAGAAGAACGGTCAAGATGTTCCAGAAAAAAACGGTGGATTCAGAAATTATAATGGATGCCATTGATTTGGCACGTTGGGCACCAAATCATCATTTAACCGAACCGTGGCACTTTTATCTCCTCAATGACTCTATTATAAAAAAATGTGTGGATTTAATTCGAATTGTTGTTACTGAAAAAAAAGGAAAAGAAATTGGTGTATTTAAGGCTAAGGATGCTGCTTCACGACCAGGATGGTTAGTAGTTACCTGCAAAAAATCAGAAGATGAGCTCACCCAAAAAGAAGATTACGCGAGTGTCTGTTGTGCCATTCAAAATTTCAGCCTTTATCTCTCTGAAGCAAAACTTGCATCAAAATGGTCAACAGGCCCAATCACACGTGACCCACGTTTTTATGAACTCTTGGGTATTGAGAGTGAGAAAGAGTTTATAGTCGGGTTAATCTGGTATGGTTATCCGAAATTGTTGCCGGTTCAGACACGCGGCAAACTCGATAAAATCGTAACTCTTATTGATTAATTATTTGTAGCAGGAGGATCATCATTGATCCACCGAAAACCAATAAGAAAAATAATTAATGTGGCAACACCAAATATACTCATTACTAAGATTGTGTTTCTTATTGATCCATTATAGATCAGGCCAGTGGTAATTGATCCAATTGAAGAACCTAGATTTTGCAAGGTACCGATTATTGAAGCGGCAATTCCTGCAATTTTTGGGACAGGATCTAAAGCTATTGCAGTTGCATTGGCTATAAGGAAACTCGTGCCGAGCATGTAAAGACAGATGCTAGACCATAAAAAGATAAAACTAGCTTGGTTTAGCCAGACAATATACATCAATAATAATGCACCAATACCAACAAGGGTTGCACCAAATCCTGAAATCTGGATAATTTTAAACTTCTTCAGGAGTTGTCGGTTTAATAAAGACCCAATTAATACCGTAAGACCTGTGAGCGAGAATATTACCCCAAACCATTCAACGGGAAATTTATATATTCTTATAATAAGTGCAGATGAACCTGAAATTAAGGACATATAGCCCATAGTTGAAACCACAATTAATAACATCCCAAAAATACTTTCTTTATGACTGAAAAATTCTCTTATACCGATCAAGAACTGCTTTTGAATTAAATTTTCATTATTCGGAATTCTGGTTTCATGGAGACATTTATTTATACCAAGCAGGATAATCCCACCAAATATTGTGATAGCAATGAATGGAGCTCGCCAGTTAAAGCTAGAAACTAAATAGCTCCCCAAAATTGGAGCTAACATGGGTATAAAGGTAAATATCATAACCATAAGTGAAAGAATATTTGCGGCTTCTTTGCCACTGGCTATATCTCTGACCATTGCTCGTGATACTGAGATTCCAACTGAAGCCCCGAGCCCTTGGACAAATCTTGCTAACAGCATGATTTTTATAGATGTGGCCATTGCAGTAAAGATCCCAGCTACTATGAAAATGGCAAGGCCGCTTAAGAGAACCGGGATTCTGCCAATACGATCTGATATTAGACCTGATGGCAGCTGACCAAGTGCAACTCCTGCCATAAAGAATCCAATTGTAAGTTGTCCTGTTGATAAATTGCTTGATAGATCGATCACCATATAAGGTATTGATGATAGGCTCATATCTATCGATAAAGCCCCCATTCCAGTTAAGCATCCGAGGACAATGAAGAATCTAAGCTTTATGGGGGATTTCATTTTCTTGGTCATATGACAAATAATTCATTTTTAACTGAGCATTAATATACAGCTTTGAGTCTCTTGGTATAAGGATTTTCTAACTTGACTGATGAAATGACTTATAGAGTTTTGCCGCCTATGATGAGTGCAGATAATTGATTCAATCCCATCCAATAAGATAATTCGTTTGGATGATTGATATCCCATATCGCGATATCTGCGGCTTTTCCCGTTTCTAACGTACCTTTAGTATTTTTAATACCAAGGGCTTTAGCGGCTTCTCTGGTAACACCGGCAAGACATTCTTCAGGAGTAAGTTGAAACAGATTTGAAGCAAGCGACATAGCCAAACGAATTGAGCAAAGCGGAGAAGTGCCTGGATTGCAATCCGTTGCGATTGCTATTGATACATCACATTTACGTAATTCCTGGACAGGGGGTTTTTGTGTCTCATTTAAGGTTAAGAACGCTCCAGGCAGTAAAACAGCAACAGAGTTTGCATTCGCTAAAGCATGAACACCGGCGTTTGAAGTATATTCGAGGTGATCTGCTGAAAGCGCATTAAAGTTAGCGGCCAATTCTGCTCCGCCAGAATCAGATAATTGATCTGCATGCAGTTTTACAGGGAGATCAAGTGATGCTGCTTTTTCAAAAAGAGCAGTGATTTGAGAGTTATTAAAAGCAATTGTTTCACAATAAGCATCCACGGCATCGATAAGACCGAGTTTATGAATTTCAGGAAGCATTTCGCTGCATAGATATCGAATGTAATCATCACTTTGGTTTGTGTATTCTGGCGGAATAGCATGTGCTCCGAGGAAAGTTTTGTGAATTGATATACCTTTATTTTCAAGATTTTTTGCCACTTGAAGCATTTTTATTTCAGTATCCAGATCTAAACCATATCCAGACTTAATTTCGATTGTGCCGACACCTTCTTTTTGAAGAGATAACAATCTCTCTTCTGATAGAGCAGTTAAGGCTTTAATGTCGCAATTGCGAGTGGCATTAACCGTTGAGATAATTCCACCTCCTGCTGATGATATTTCTTGGTAACTTTTTCCTTTGATTCTTTCTTCAAATTCCCAGGCACGGTTTCCCGCAAAAACTAAGTGAGTATGACAATCAATAAGAGCCGGGGTTATCCATTTGCCTGGCATAGAAATTTTCTTAGTGGAATTAATTTTTGGGATTGATTTTGATTCTCCTAACCAAGCTATCGTATTGCCATTTATAGCAAGCGCTCCATTTTCTATGATTCCATAAGGTGAATTACCTTTAACCATCGTAGCAATATTGATATCCGTAATTAGTAAGTCCCAATCAGACATATATTGTTATTCCTTTTTGCGTAACGTTACTTGCATAAAAAAGTAGCATGTATTAGCCTGTATATACAACTAATTTGATTAAAAAAATGCATTCAATTTACGCAAATAAAGTTTTTTTGGACGAGGATTGGCATCATGATGTTCGTCTTAAAATTGATAATGGCTATATAGAGAAGATCGAGCATGACGTTCTGCTTGATTCCGAAGATATTTCTCTGGATATAGTCATACCGGGATTGTGCAATGCCCACAGTCATAGTTTTCAACGAGCTTTAAGTGGACATACCGAATATCAGCAAGATAAAAATAAAGACAACTTTTGGACTTGGAGAAAGAAGATGTATCATTTGGTGGATCAGATTGATGCATCTAGATTCACTGCAATTGTGACGCAAGCATACCTAGAAATGATTGCCAATGGCTATACATCAGTCATCGAGTTTCATTATCTGCATCGCGAAGGCGCGGGCGATGATTTTAATAATTTGATTTTTCATGCCCTTTTAGAAGCCGCTAATGCATCTGGAATCAGGTTAATTTATACCCCGATTCTCTATCAAAGAGGAGGGTTTTTGGATGAAGAATTATCTTCTCAGCAAAGAAAATTTTATGCCACAACAGAAGAATTATTAAGTCATTACGAATATGCTGAATCCATGCTTAATGCACCTCATTCGTTAGCTATTGGGGTGCATAGTTTACGAGCTGTGACCGAAGATGCTTTAAGAAAGATAGTTGAATTTAGAGATCAAAAAGATATATCAATACATATCCATATCTCTGAGCAACAAAAAGAAGTCGATGACTTTTATAAATTGAATAATTTAAGACCGGTTGAATGGTTGCTACAGAATTTTAAAGTTGATGAGAATTGGTGTCTCGTTCATGCGACCCATATAAATGAAGAGGAACTAAATTTGTTGGCAAAATCCGGAGCGGTTGTCTGCATTTGTCCCACTACAGAAGCAAATCTAGGTGACGGAATTTTCAAATTAAAAGATTATCTACAGCAAAATGGTTTGTTTGCCATTGGTTCGGATAGCAATATTTCTATTAATCCATTTGAAGAGTTGAGATGGTTAGAATATATGCAAAGATTAATTACAAAAGAAAGGAATATAGCATCCAACCTTAATATGGGATCAGGTCAATATTTATTCAATAAAGCTTTAGTTGGAGGAGCACAATCCACCGGAAACTCTAGTTTGGGAACAATCAAGCAAGGTGGATGCGCAGATTTATTGGCATTAACCAATTCTAATCCGTCACTTGCCGGGCACAATAGTAATACGTTATTAGATGCCATTGTTTTTTCTAATCAAAATGCAATAATTGATAAGGTAATGATTCACGGTAAATGGGTCACTCCAAATGAATTGCCAGAATTGTGCCTGACCACAAGAAAAAAGTATCAAGCAACGGTTGATGAGATTTTTTCTAAAGAGGTATTCTGATGGAAGAGAAGCAAATACCTCGCTATCAGCAAGTAAAAGAATTGATTATCAATCAAATCTCAAGCGGCGCTCTTAAGCCTTTAGAAAGGGTTCCTTCTGAGAATCAACTTGTTGTATCAATGGGGGTCTCTCGAATGACTGCTAATCGAGCCCTACGTGAATTAAACGATGAAGGTTACTTAGACCGCAAAGCAGGAATAGGTTCTTTTGTTTCAGATCTCAAGGCTACCTCTCATTTGTTAGAAATAAGAAATATTGCTGATGAAGTAGCATCAAGAGGCAATTTATATTCTTCTCGTATAATTAATCATTCAATTATCTCGCCTACAAAGGAAATCTCAGAGGCAATGAAGATTTCTATTGATACAAAAATATTTCATGTGTTGTTGGTTCACTATGAAGATAAAGTACCTATTCAGATTGAAGATCGTTTTATAGACATATCTTTTGCGCCTCATTTTATAGAACAAGACTTTTCTAATATTACTCCAAGCGCTTATCTGAGTAGTATCTCTCCTTTACAAGAAGCCGAGCAGGTAGTAAGAGCAATAATACCTGAAGACTTTATAGCGAATCTTTTGGAAATGGATAAAGGTAAACCTTGCTTAGTAATAACAAGACGTACATGGGTCAAAGGAAAACCGGTCACGTTTGGGAGGTTCTATCATCCAGGAGATCGTTATGAATTGGTGGGTCATTATGAGCCATTAAAAGGAAAAAACTCTAAGCATAAAAACAAAAATTTTGATGAGATAAAAAGATTATGAATGAAAAACGTACAGTTAAAGCAGCAACAGGCCAAAAACTAACAGCAAAGAGTTGGTTGACGGAAGCTCCTCTTAGAATGTTAATGAACAATCTGGACCCGGAAGTAGCTGAAAATCCAGATGAGCTGATTGTTTATGGTGGTATTGGTAAGGCGGCTAGGAATTGGCAATGTTTTGATTCCATTGTATCAAGCCTAACTGAATTAAAAGAAAACGAGACATTATTGATTCAGTCCGGAAAACCTGTTGGTGTCTTTAATACTCACAAAGATGCGCCTCGTGTTTTAATTGCAAATTCTAACCTTGTTCCGGCTTGGTCAAATTGGGATCATTTTCGTGAACTTGATAAAAAAGGTTTGATAATGTACGGACAGATGACGGCTGGATCTTGGATATATATCGGCAGTCAGGGAATTGTGCAGGGAACGTATGAGACATTTGTTGAGATGGGACGTCAGCATTTTGATGGCAAACTAAATGGTCGATGGATCTTGACTGCAGGATTAGGGGGAATGGGCGGAGCACAACCTCTTGCTGCCACCATGGCCGGTGCATCGATACTCGCTATTGAATGTGATCAGGGGCGCATTCAAAAAAGATTGGAAACAGGATACCTTGATCGATCAACAACTTCTTTGGAAGAAGCCATAACATTGATAGATCGATCAACAAAAGAAAAACAACCTCTGTCTGTTGGTTTACTTGGAAATGCGGCAGAGATATTACCAAAAATGATCGCACTAAATATAAAACCAGACATTGTTACTGATCAGACCTCAGCGCATGATCCTGTGAATGGATATTTACCTCTCAATTGGTCCATTGAGGAATGGCATGAGAAACAAATTACTGATCCTGATGCAGTTGCCAAGGCAGCGAAAGCCTCTATGGCAAAACATGTTGAAGCAATGTTGGAATTTTATAGGGCCGGAATACCCACGGTTGATTATGGAAATAATCTAAGGCAAGTTGCTTATGATGAGGGCATTAAAGAGGCTTTTGCTTTTCCAGGATTTGTCCCTGCCTATGTTCGTCCACTCTTTTGTAGGGGTATTGGACCATTCCGATGGGCTGCATTATCTGGAGACCCTGAAGATATTTTTAAAACTGATGCCAAAGTTAAGGAATTAATTCCTGATGATAAGCACCTTCATCAATGGATAGATGCCGCTCAGGAAAAAATCAAATTTCAAGGACTGCCTGCAAGGATTTGTTGGTTAGGTTTAGGTCAGAGAGACCGTATGGCCTTAGCGTTCAATGAGATGGTTAGAAATGGAGAATTAAGTGCCCCAGTTGTTATTGGTCGCGACCATCTTGATAGCGGGTCAGTTGCAAGTCCTAATAGAGAAACTGAAAATATGCAAGATGGCTCAGATGCCGTATCTGATTGGCCATTATTGAATGCTCTTTTAAATACAGCCAGTGGTGCGACATGGGTTTCATTTCATCATGGAGGTGGTGTTGGTATGGGGTATTCTCAACACGCTGGCCTTGTGATTGTTTGTGACGGATCAAAAGAAGCGGATGAAAGGATTTCTCGTGTTCTTTGGAATGATCCTGCTACCGGTGTCATGCGTCATGCTGATGCAGGATATAAAGAAGCCATTGAATGCGCATCAGCACATAATCTTAATCTACCAATGATTGAATAATTAGGTAAAAAATATGAAATTACTTATTGATGCTAAACCCTTAACATTGGATACGTTACGCGCTGCTTTTAGAGAGCCAATTACTCTAGCCATAAATAAACAACTCAAAGAAAATATTAGACTTTCATCTGAGTATATTCAGGCAGCAACAAAGGGCAATGAAGCACTTTATGGCATAAACACTGGATTTGGGAAATTAGCGAAAATAAGAATTGAATTTAAAGATTTAGCAAAACTACAGAAAAATATTGTTACTTCACATGCTGCTGGTGTGGGTGAATTATTGCCCAATAAAGTAGTTAAGCTGGTTCTGTTGCTTAAAGTTTTGGCTCTATCTAAAGGGTTATCTGGTGTTTCTTTATCATTGGTTGAGCGACTCTGCGATCTTGTTAATTCTGAGGTTTTTCCTTGTATTCCAGCCAAAGGTTCAGTTGGGGCTTCAGGTGACTTAGCGCCACTTGCACATTTATCTCAAGTATTGATTGGCGAAGGTTACGCTAGTTTTTCTGGCAAAACAATGAAGGCCAAAGAAGCCCTCAAAGCAGCCAAACTTAAACCAATAGAACTAGGTCCAAAAGAGGGGCTAGCTCTATTAAATGGCACTCAAGTTTCAACTGCAATTGCGCTTAGCGCTTATTTTGATGCAGAAAACCTATTTCAGGCCGCATTGTACTCAGGTGCTTTGACAGTAGACGCAATAAAAGGCAGCAAAAAACCTTTTGATCAGCGTATTCATGAAGCAAGGGGGCAACTCGGACAAAAAATAGTTGCCAATGAATTAATTAAACTTTTACAAGGCAGTGAAATAATGGCATCTCATCAAGAATGCGATCGTGTTCAAGATCCTTATTCTATTCGCTGTCAGCCTCAGGTTATGGGAGCATGCTTGGATGCAATGAATCATGCTGCTTCAATCTTAAATATTGAAGCAAATGCAGTAACGGATAATCCTCTGGTATTTCTTGAGAGTGACGAAATAATATCGGGCGGTAATTTTCATGCTGAACCTGTAGCATTTGCGGCCGATCATCTTGCTTTAGCCATTGCAGAAATTGGATCCATTTCAGAACGTCGTTGTGCTTTGCTGATCGATACAAATTTAAGTGGTCTGCCAGCCTTTTTGGTTAAAGAAAGTGGTGTAAATTCTGGATTGATGATTCCGCAGGTAACTGCTGCAGCATTAGTCTCTGAAAATAAATCTCTTTCTCATCCATCGAGTGTAGACAGTATTCCAACTTCTGCAAACCAAGAAGATCATGTGAGCATGGCTACTCATGCAGCTTATCGCCTTAAAGCCATGACGGAGAATCTTTCTTATATCATAGCAATTGAATTTTTGAGTGCAACACAAGGCATTGAATTTCATGAGCCCTTGAATACCTCTAAGGAACTTCAAGCAATCATGATCAAGATTCGAGCGCATTCAGATTCATTTAAAGAAGATCGGTCTTTGTCCGATGATATTAAGAGACTATCCAAAAGCATCATAAATGGTGAAATGAGTGACGAACAACCCGCTATCTTCAAAGTTGAAAAATGACGCAATCCGAGGAAATATATGGGTTTCATAAAGGTCAATCACCATTATTGGTGAGCATCCCGCATGACGGAAGAGCTATACTCGAGAGTATGTCATCAATAATGACACAAGAAGCACAATCTTTACCTGACACAGATTGGCATACAACAAAACTTTATGAATTTTGTAAAAGTATTGATGCAAGTGTTATAAATGCCAATTATTCAAGATACGTTATTGATTTAAATCGATCGCAAGAGAGCGATTCGCTTTACCAAGATCATCATGCAACGGATTTATGTCCAATTGCTTTATTTTCAGGTGGAGAAATATATAACGATATAAATGAGATAGAGAAGAGTGAAGTCAAAAGACGCGTTCAATCCTATTGGCTTCCTTATCATAAGAAAATAAAAGCATCTTTAGATGCCATTAAGTCCGACTATGGATACGCACTATTGTGGGATGCACATTCAATTCAAAGTAGGGTTCCAAATTTATTTGAAGGAAAACTGCCGGATTTAAATATTGGAACAAATTCAGGAGAAAGTTGTCCTTCTATTATTGAGAGATCAGTTTATGAAATTGCTCGAGAATCAGATTATTCCGTTGCATTGAATGAGAGATTTAAAGGCGGTTATATCACTCGTCATTATGGCAGACCGGACGATTCCATTTATGCTATTCAACTTGAGATTGCGCAGAGTTGCTATATGGATGAGTCCTCATTAGTCTATGACAATATATTGGCAGAGAAATTGATTAAGGTATTAAAGATAATGATGGAAACTTTTATGGGTGAAATAAAAGAATCCCAGAACTTATCGGTTTGAATATGAAGAAATCTATAGGAATTCATCAACTTTATAATAAAGATCCAATAGTCGCTGATGAGATTGCTTGGGGAAGAAAATCAAATCCAATAACAAGGCGTGGCTTCTTAAGAAATAGTGGGCTTTTTACAATGAGTACTGCATTGGGCGCTTCAATTCCATTTGCAGAGAATTTTCCTGCCGGATTAATTCCTGCTGTATATGCTCAAAGCAATGATTTATTTAGTCTTTTTGGTAAAGATGGATTGACGTTACTTAATGACAGGCCATTTAATGCTGAGACTCCAGCACATTTACTTGATGATACGATAACCCCAGCATCTCGACTCTTTGTAAGGAATAACGGTTTTCCACCAGCAAAAGAAGAAGTGCATCCTGATAATTGGATTTTAACTATAGCTGGTGAATCATGTGTTGAGCAGAAACAATTAACCTTAAGCGATCTTAAAAATAAATTTGATCAACATTCTTTACAATTACAAATTGAATGTGGCGGTAATGGACGATCTGAATTCTTTCCACCTGCTAAGGGTAATCAATGGTCTATTGGTGCGATCGGTTGTCCAGAATGGACAGGCGTTAGATTGCGAGATGTTCTTCAATATGTGGGCGTTAAGGAAGATGCTGTCTACGTTGCTTATGAGGGAAAAGATAGGCACTTATCAGGAGATCCAGATAAGAAAGCTATTTCACGTGGTGTACCATTGTGGAAAGCCATGCAAGATGAATCACTTCTTGTTTGGGGTATGAATGGAAAACCATTGCCATTGATACACGGTGCTCCGTTACGAATGCTATGCCCTGGATGGCCGGCTTCGGTGAGTGGAAAGTGGTTAACAAAGATTTTAATCCGTAATGTGGTGCATGATGGCGAAAAAATGAACGGCCAATCTTATCGTGTTCCATGTAAACCAGTTGTGCCAGGATCTAAAGTTGCAGATGAAGACATGTGTATCATTGAGTCTATGCCTGTAAAATCACTTATTACTTTTCCTAAATCGGGCATATCTCACAAAATAGACGGTAATCTCGAAATTAGAGGCCATGCTTGGGCTGGAGATTTCAGTGTCAAAAGACTTTATTGTTCAATTGATTTTGGAGCTAACTGGAAAATTACCAATCTAAAAGAGCCAATCAATAAATTTGCTTGGCAACATTGGAGTCATGAGGTTCGTTTTCCGGAGACTGGTTATTACGAAATATGGGTAAGAGCTGAAGACGAAAATGGCAGTTCTCAACCGGTGGTCTTACCTCAATGGAACCCAAAAGGCTATTTGAATAATGCATGCCACAGAATTGCAGTAAGTGTTAAAGCCTGATGTAAAATGCATAGACTATTAATAATCATCTTCTGCAGTTTATTTAATAATGTATCTTTCGCAGAAGATCCGGCAACTGGTTTAATTATTGCGCCTGGATGGGAACTTGTTCGAACGCATTGTGGTGCCTGTCATTCTTATCAATTAGTAACAACTCAACGTGCTGACAAAGAAGGATGGCGTGATATGATAAAATGGATGCAAGAAACACAAAATCTTTGGGAGTTTGATACAAACACAGAGGAAGGAATATTAGATTATTTGTCAAAATCATACCCCCCTAAAGAAGGTCGCAGAAGAGCACCCATAATAAAGAGTCTAATGCCAGTCACAAGATAAGGAAGATTGACATGAAAATTAAAATTAAGATCATTGGATTAATTTTTGGATTATTTTTGTGTGCACCAGCATGGAATCAACAAATTACGGATTCAATTAATAGTGTTGTTGATTCAATAAAAGATTCATTAAAGGATGTTATTGAAGCCTCAGCATTTGAGATTGACAGAGACGCAAATATTGCAGTTGATCTGTTAACAAAAGAAATTGAAGGATCAAGTTTATTTCTAAATCAAGCATACGGTTATCTGGTGTTTCCTAGAGTTGTGAAAGTTGGAATGGGTATAGGAATTGAGACAGGCGAAGGTGTTTTGAGGGTTTCTGAGTTAAATGAAGATTATTATCGAATTACTTCAGGTTCAGTAGGCTTTCAAGTTGGTGCGCAAGCTAAGGCAATTGTGATTGCCTTTATGACTGAAGATACATTAAATAATTTCCGTAATAACCCTGGTTGGAAAGTTGGTGTAGATGGCCATATTACGATAATCGACAAAGGTCTTGGGGCAGCAATAAATACTGATAATGTTTTAGATCCGATAGCTGCTTTTGTTTTCGATAGTAGGGGGCTAATGTATAGCCTAACTCTTGAAGGCTCTGTATTTACAATGCTTGATAAAGGCAATTAGTGTAATGCTTCGATAATTTTACCTTCTTGTTTGGCGCGAGCCTTAAACTGATCTTGCCATTTTGATTTGTGATTTGCTGGCGTTATTTGAACAGCCGTAACTTTATATTCTGGACAATTTGTCGCCCAATCACTGTGTTCGGTTGTAACCACATTGGCCCCTGTTTCAGGGTTATGGAAAGTAGTATACACAACACCGGGTTGAACTCGCTCTGTAATCTTAGCAGTTAATGTAACTTCACCTTTTCTGCTAGCCAGTGAAACCTGGTCTTTATTTTTGATGCCTCGTGTTTCCGCATCATGAGGATGTATTTCCAAGAGATCCTTGTCATGCCATACAATATTCTGAGTACGTCTTGTTTGTGCTCCTACGTTGTATTGCGAAAGTATCCTTCCTGTTGTCAGGAGAAGTGGGAATTTACGATTGGTTCGTTCCTCTGTGGCAACATAATCGGTCTCCACGAATAAACCTTTCCCTCTTACAAAATTATCAATATGCATAATTGGTGTCCCAGTGGGTGCATCTTCATTGCAGGGCCACTGCACACTTCCGAATCGATCAAGAAAATCATGAGAAACATTTCTGAAAGTTGGTGTTAATTGAGCTATTTCATCCATGATGTCTGCTTCACTACCAAAATTCATAGCATAGCCCATTGCATTTGCTAGATTTTGGGTAATAAGCCACTCATGCATTCCTTGACGAGGTTTCATAACAGGTCTTACTCGATTTATGCGTCTTTCCGCATTAATAAAGGTTCCATCTTTTTCAAGAAATGACGTACCAGGAAGAAAAACGTGTGCAAATTTAGCTGTTTCGTTTAGAAATAAGTCTTGCACTACGATGCATTCCATATTTCCCAGAGCGGCTTCAACATGTTGTGTATTTGGATCTGATTGTGCTAGATCTTCACCTTGAATATACATTCCCATGAATTCACCGGATATTGCTGCATCAAACATATTCGGTATGCGAAATCCTGGTTCAGAATCAATAGACACTTGCCAGTTATCTTCAAAAATTTTTCTGATTGAGTCATCACCTATGGGTTGGTAACCAGGAAGCTCATGAGGGAATGAGCCCATATCACAAGAACCTTGGACATTATTTTGTCCTCTCAACGGATTTACACCACAACCAGAGAAACCGATATTGCCAGTCGCCATCGCTAAATTTGCTATACCCATAACCATGGTTGATCCTTGACTGTGTTCTGTTACACCTAAACCATAATAAATGGCACTTCTTTTTGCTGAACCATACAAACGACCAGCAGAGCGAATTGTTTCAGCATTAACGCCGGAAATTTTTTCAACGTTATCTGGGTTATTTTCGGATTTGAGGATGCAGTTTTTCCATGCTTCAAATGATTCCATATCGCATCGTTCGTTTACGTATTCTTCATCGATTAAATCTTCCTTGATTAGCGTATATGCCAATGCATTAATAATAGCAACATTAGTACCAGGTTGAAGAGCTAAATGGTGTTCAGCTTTGATATGAGGAGTTTCTACTAAATCAATTTTACGCGGATCAATGACAATCAGTTTTGCACCTTGACGCAACCTTTTCTTCATTTGTGAGGCAAAGACTGGATGACCATCAGTTGGATTGGCGCCAATTACAATTATTGCATCGGCATCCATAACACTTTCAAAAGGTTGCGTTCCCGCTGATGTTCCTAAAGTTGTTTTTAATCCATAACCTGTTGGAGAATGACAGACACGTGCACAGGTATCTACATTATTGTTACTAAAGGCTGTTCTGACCATTTTTTGAACTGCGTATACTTCTTCAGCAGTGCAGCGAGATGAAGTAATACCGCCGATCGATTTTCGGCCGTATTTGTTTTGTATTTCTTTGAATCTTTTGGCGGCATAATTGATGGCTTCTTCCCAGCTCACTTTTTTCCATGAATCGCCAACACTCTCTCTAATTAACGGATCTAAAACCCGTTCTTTGTGCGTTGAATAACCCCAAGCGAATCGACCTTTTACGCAGCTGTGCCCATTATTGGCTTTACCATCTTTATTTGGGATCATACGCACGACTTGATCGCCTTTCATTTCTGCCTTGAAAGAACAGCCGACCCCGCAATATGCACAAGTAGTATCTATACTGTGTTCCGGTTGACCGTGATCAATTATGCTTTTCTCCATTAGAGTTGCGGTTGGACATGCTTGAACACATGCTCCGCATGAGACACACTCTGAATCTAGAAATGATTCACCGATGCTTGCAGAAACCTTGGAATCAAAACTACGTCCTTCTATTGTGAGAGCCATTGTGCCTTGAATTTCATCGCATGCCCTTACACATCTTGAGCAAACTATGCATTTACTTGCATCGAAATTAAAATATGGATTGCTTTCATCAACAACTGCTTCAAGATGATTTTTGCCTTCGAAACCATAGCGAACATCTCTTAGTCCAACCGCTCCAGCCATATCCTGCAATTCACAATCACCGTTTGCAGAGCAAGTTAAGCAATCTAAGGGATGGTCTGAGATATAAAGTTCCATGACATTGCGACGCAGGTTTGCTACTTTATTGGTTTGAGTGCGTATTTTCATGCCCTCTTCAGCGAGAGTAGTGCATGATGCTGGAAACCCTTTTCTACCTTCTATTTCAACCACACACAATCGACATGATCCAAACGATTTCAGGGTATCGGTAGCACATAATTTAGGCACATCAATTCCCGATTCCCTGGCAGCGCGCATAATACTTGTGCCATTTTTAACTTCTAATAGTTGGCCATCAATCTCAATTGAAACCATTTCTTTGGATTTGCTTTCTTCGGTTCCTAGGTCGAGTTGTTTGATTGTATTCATTCTATCTAATCGTTTTTATTTTATTTATTATTAGATTTAAAATCTTCTGGAAAGTATTCTAACGCACTTTTTACTGGAAATGGTGTTAACCCACCCATCGCGCACAGAGAACCTTCAATCATGGTTTCACAAAGATCATTAAGAAGCTCAATATTTTCCTCTCTATTATTATTAGAGATTATCTTATCAATCACTTCGACACCTCGCGTTGAGCCAATTCGGCATGGAGTACATTTTCCGCAAGATTCAATTGAGCAAAATTCCATCGCAAATTTTGCCTGAGCAGCCATATCAGCTGAATCATCGAATACCACTATGCCGCCATGACCAATCATGCCTCCTTTTTCAGCAAAAGCCTCATAATCTAAAGGAGTATCAAGCAGCGAATCTGGGAAATACGCGCCTAGCGGTCCACCTACTTGTACAGCATGGACTGGTCTTCCTGAAGCCGTTCCTCCACCCCATTGATCGATGAGTTCTCTTAATGTCACCCCAAAAGCCAGCTCAACTAAACCGCCTTGTTTTATATTTCCTGATAATTGGAAAGCCAGTGTTCCCTTGGATCGATTTATACCGTGTTTTGCGTAAGCACTACCACCTTGATCAATAATATCCGGTATTGAAGCCAGTGTTACCACATTATTTACAATTGTAGGTCTGCCGAAAAGGCCTTCTATTGCAGGTAGAGGTGGTTTGTATCTGATTATTCCCGCTTTACCTTCAAGGCTTTCAAGCATTGCTGTTTCTTCTCCACAAACATAAGAACCACCACCAATATGTATATCGATATCAAAACTAAATCCACTTCCCTGAATATCTTTGCCTAGCCAGTTATTTTTTCTTGAAACATTAATGGCCTCTATAAGAATCTTGTATGCGTGAGGGTATTCAGAGCGAAGATAGATGTACCCCTTGTCAGCGCCAACACTATAACCAGCTATAGTCATACCTTCAATCAATGAAAAAGG
>Ga0208766_1000549_pt1 | contig 20678 bp, 18 predicted proteins | sample ETN01SmetaG_3_FD_185792 | JGI IMG/M metagenome (GOLD analysis project Ga0208766, IMG submission 185792) | Marine microbial and viral communities from oxygen minimum zone, Eastern Pacific Ocean - ETNP2014F12-01SV263 (SPAdes) (version 2) | ecosystem: Environmental > Aquatic > Marine > Oceanic ... | reverse complement strand
CTTTCTTCCCACAAGAGGGAATTTTCAATCAATTAATAGCTACAGGAAGTTTTGAATTAATTGAAAATCAAGAACTAAAATCATTATTATTAGAAATTTATAATCATCAAAATAATAGAAATTATGCCACATCTTATCAAATAGATTTATTCTCAATTAAATTTAATGAAAGAGCATATAATAATTTTAGATTAAATACTGAATACAACTACAAAGAAGGTGAAATTTATGGTAGACCAATTGTAAAAAGTTACACATTCAATGAAAAATATTATTTCTCAAATGAATTTTACGGATTGTTATCAGAGGGAAAACAAAATGGAAATGACTACATAAGATTACTTGATGATATAAGTGAAAATTATAAACAGGCAAGAATATACGCTCAATACGAAATTAAAGATTAGTAAAGAAGATGCTTTTTATTTTTATTTTTCCATCCTGCTTGAGATTTATATTTTACAAAAAAGATATTGATATCTGCCTGAGATTTATAATCAACAAAAAATATATTTTTATCTGATTGAGATTCATAGTCAACAAAATACCATAGACCATCATTTCCTTTAGCTTGAGACTTGTAATCTACTTTGAATACTAAAAGATCTGCCTGACTTTTATAATTAACAACATATACATTAACATCAGACTGTGATTTATACTCTGAACTAAAAATAGTTTGAGAAAAAATCTTTTGTTGAGGAAATAAAATAAAGAAAAATATTAAAAAATTTAATTTACTCTTTATCATCATCCTTATTAAGTTCAGACATAATAGAAAAAGTCATAGTATTTGCTGATTTAGCATATTTATTAGCTTCAGCAGACTCTTTCTTGATCTCATCTAACTCAAAAAGTGAATATTCTAATTTTGAATTAATATCATTTAATTCATTTCTGGTTTCATAATTTTGATAAGCTAAAATTAATAAACCAAAGAATGTCAAGTTTTGGAAGTTTAAATAATATTGATATCGCAATAAGTTTTTCATAATCATTTTTTTATCCAAAATAATAAATTTAACATAATAGAAATAACTAAGAATACTATTTATTTTTTATACGGAGAAGATTCAAGGTGTTCCATTATAGCATTTTTTGCAAAAAACAGAGATACGATTAAGGTTAATATACCTCCCACCCACAAACCTGGGACAAAATCTAGATATAAAAAATAATCATAAATTGCATGAAGGATTATCGGAACAATAATTGATAACGATATATATAAAAATTCATTTTTCTTTCTAGACTTAGCAAGGCCAAGATAATAGCCCATAATAACTGCAAATACAAAATGTGCAGGAATAGCAGAAAGCATCCTAAATAAAGCTACAGAAGTATTTCCTTGAAGAACAAATGTAAGATTTTCAGCTGTTGCAAAACCCATACCTACAAATACAGAATATACTATACCATCAAATGGTTCGTCAAATGCCTTGTTTGGATAAATAATTAAAATAACGACAATAAATTTTAACATTTCTTCAGTAATTGCAACTGTCAATGCCTCTCCACCTACTTGTAAAAAGATATTATTCATGTTTATAAAACCAAAAACAAATTCTAATATATCAACATCTAAATGAAGATTAATTGCACCAAAAATAAAACATAAAGCGAGTAACCATAATGGCTCTTGATCTTCAGAATCAAGATTATAGATAAATATCATTATAAAAATTCCAGGAGATATTGAAAGTGAGACAAGCAATAAATCATACCAATCAAACTTATGAATTAAAATAAGAGGATAGAATAAAACAAGATATAATAAGGTAATGATTAATGCCCCGTAAATACTTGATTTTATTAATTTATTCATTTAAACTAAAATTTAAGTGATATCATCCACTCATCATATGACATATTATCCATATTATTATCATAGGCTCTAGCCCAACCAACTGAAAATACTGCTGACAAATGTGAAAACATGACTAATTTTGTGTCAAACTGAATTCCAATATTTGAAAAGTTTTCTTTTATCTCTGGATTATTTGGAAGTGTCGAAATAATATCATTTGAGTACAATTTACTGGCAAAAATAGAAGGAGATATATTTGTCACAAAGAAATTAAAAAATCCAAATTTTCTAAATCTAAGAGGCGGTAAGACTAATTCAGCCATTGCCTTATAAAAGCTTTTAGCTAATAATAATCTATCTGAATCAAAACTCACTCCTGGAAAAGAAAATATATTCCTATACATTTTAGATGAATACCTGTCAATGTAATTGTTTCCAAAAGAAGCAAAGCCAAACCTTGTAAAAGGATTAATTTTGTCACTAAAAGAATTTCCAAAAGAATTTCTAAACCACAATGATGTATGCTTTATTGGTAACTGAATTCCTAAGTCTAAATTTCCATAGGCTTTAGGATAAAAATTTCCCTCAGAAATAGATGAAGAAACCGCTAGTGATGTATTTATACCCTTCTCACCCTCAACAGCTCCAACTGACCTCTTAAGATGGGAGAAAGATAATGAAGCCTGAACATCATAAAATAAATTAGTATTAAACTCATCTGGGTTAAAGTTAATCTGCTGGAATTCAGGAGATTGATCTAAGCCGTAGTATCCAGTAAAACCAAGGTTTACATCTAATATACTTGGAGGATCATACACTATTGAATTTGAGTAATCAAACCCAAAATTCACTCCCTTTCTAGATCTTTGAGTTGGTCCAAATAAATCATAAAAGTTTGCCCTATTATATGCCGCAAAAATATTGTAATTTCCAGACATGAACCCCCCTAACCTAACAGCGGAGTAATTTATAGAAGAATGAATTTGTTCATCTTTCTCTAAATTTCCATCACCTTCAATTAAACCATTTTTCCATTCCTTTGGAGTATAAGAAATTGAAAAATCGATCTCTCTAAAACCAAAAGGATCCTTAAAATTAAACCTATAACCAACTCCCACATTTTTTTTATATCCAACAACTATAGGATATGCATAATTTAATGACATTTGTTTACCAGATTCATAATAACCCTCATTAGAATTGATTTCATTACCTTCAAATGTACTCTCTGTAGGAATCTCTGTTTTCCAACTTTTAAGCACAGGATGTTTTTGAACTGTTTTATTTCCTAAAAATTCAATTGATGAAACATTATCAACTGGAGCATTAGGTATCATGACAGGAGCAAAACCATCACTAGTATATCTAAAACAGAACATTCTATCAGCATCAATTTGAATTGGCCTAAAATAACCTGTTATAGCATTTGACATAACCTCTATTTCAAGAGTTTCTACATTAACTCTAAAAATATTACTCACTCCTGAATAGAATGAAGAACCAATTAAAAACTTACCATCATCAGTAAACTTAAAAGTTTGTGGTGATGCCACCTCAAAATTAAAAACCTCATCAAATTTTATATCTTCCTTATTAAGATTATCTATAGAAGATAAATCATAAATATTGAGGTATTGATTACCAAAATAATCTGCAACTGCTGCACTGAGTCTAGTTCCATCAGGTGATATATCTAAATCAAAAATATCATGGCCATATGGTAAGGTATATTTCTGTTCCCACACAGAATAATATTGATTTGGATTTTCAGAATTAAATTTTGGAATTCTTATTACTGTATTTATTCCATTCATATGCATTACTGCCCAAAGGGATTGGTCTTTTTTATTAAATGCTAAATCTCCTGATCTAAAGTTTTTTTGCAATAATGCGTTTTGTCCATTTCTTAAATTATAAGAGTATAAATCCCTATTTGCGCTATTATCAGTGGTATAAAATAAAAAATCATTCTTTTCGTCATATGCTAAAGAAGTGACATTAAATAATGCAGGACCCTTAATATCGGTTAATCTCTTTATTTTACCAGAAGTTATATCTAAAGACGCTAGATGAGGAACTTTTCCAGGATAATTTACAGCTACATATATTTTATCTCTTCTTTTATCAAAGAACCCGTGAGATACACCCCCAAGAATTCTCTCAGATATTCTTGTGTCATCAGTTATTTTACTTTCCCTTAGACTTTCAATATTTTGATTCTGGAACTCTTTTTCAAATAGTATCCAATTATCCCAAGCTTTTGAAATATTAAGATCAAATACATGTTTAAAATTTGCAGCAAAACCTCTTTTACTTCCGTCTTTTCTTTTAATCCATTCTATAAGTTTTTCAGGATTGAATTCATGAGCGAGATAACTCATAAACCTTGTGCCATAATAATATGAATTAGCTTTCGACATAAAGTCTGCGGTAGTACCTTCAGACTCTAAACCTTGAGCTGAATATATTCTGGAATTTTCTAGTACTCTAGTCCTAAAAAACATCTCATCATAATTACCTAATGCGTTACCTACTCCGCCGGCCATCCATGTCTCGACAAAAACAGCAATGCCCTCATGAAGCCATCTTGGAGAATAATATCTTGGACTAGTCAGATAACTATAAAACATAGAGATAGGGTGATCACTAGTATTAAGTACTTTACCACCAAAAAATTTTTGATAAAACACATCTGTACTAGATGCATTATCTAATGCAGTAATATGAACAAGTTCGTGATTCATAATAGCAAATACTCTTTCTCCTGCAACACTTGATTCAAAAGCATAGTTCATAGGAGAAATACATGTTGAAACAAAATTTACAGGAATTGATGTAGCACCACCATTTCCATAATCACCAAAATCTTGGATAAAAACTGAAATTTTTTCTCTTGGTTCATAGTCAAATAATTCTCTATGAAAATTAAGAGCATTATGTGCACATCTCACAGAATGATTAAGAACATATTTAGTTCCTATTCCAAAGCTAACAACATTAAAATCTTCAGTTTCAATGTTATTAAGTTGAGAAAAGGATTTTTTAAAAGGTAGTATAAGTAGAATAGCTAATATCAGTATATTTTTCATAATTAGAATTTATACCGTTTTTAACCAAAAAAAAAGGAGAAAATAAAATATTTTCTCCTTTACAACTTACTTCAGAATTAACTTACATGTTCTTCTGAAATTTAGCACCCTTCATGAACTTCTGAAAATCAGCACCTTTCATAAACTTCTCAAATGTTTGACCTTTTGCAAATTTAGCATAAGCCGAACTTTTCATAAATTTTTGAAAATCACCTCTCATCATGAATTTAGCAAAGTCTTGATTTTTAGCAAATTTTTGGAAAGATGAACTCTTTGCAAATTTTTCAAAATCAGCACCTTTCATGAATTTCTGTAAATCAGCACCCTTCATAAATTTTTGAAGTGTTGCATCTTTCATGAATTTCTGGAAATCAACACCTTTCATAAATTTCTGGAAGTCAGCGCCCTTCATAAACTTTTGAAAAGCTGCATCTTTTTGAAATTTCTGAAAATCTGCACCATTCTTCATGAATTTCTGAAATTGATCATTCTTCATAAATTTCTGGAACTCAGCACCCTTCATAAATTTCTGAAAATCAGAAATTTTATTAAAGGTTGCAGGATTAATAGATCCAACTAGTACTGCACCACCTTCTCCAGCAATTCCAGAATCATTATTAGCAGGATTTCCTCTCTGCCCTGTTATATATGTCTCCTCAGAATTAGCTTGGTTTAATGAACGATTAGAACTCATTGTTCCTCTATTACCACTCATATTACCTCTGGATTGAATAGCATCATCATCTAAATTTCCTCCCTTATCTATTTTACCACCATTATTAAATTCTAGGCTTCTATATATATCACCTAATATTCCAATTCCATCTTTGTTATCTAAAACTTTAACAAAATCAGGATCAGAAGCTAATTTTGAAAACTCACCAGATGTGATCATATTCTGAAAATCTGGATTGTTCAAAACATCTTGAATTTCTTCACCGTCTAGCTCTACGACGACATCGTTCTTACTTACGTACTTATCGGCTTTTTTTACACCTTTAATCCCAGAACTTGTTCCTTGTGAAGGATCAATTAATCCAGATTGTACCATTAAATAAGAAACTGCGCCTAAAACAACAACAACAGCTATCATTAAGAAATTCAATTTACCATGCACTTTATTTGTATGCTTACTCATAATTTTAAATTTTAATATTTAATTAAACAAAAATCACTTCCCAAACAACTTTAAACGTTTTTTGGTCAATTGAACCTTAAATATACAAAAAAAAAGAAATATGGATTTTTAATTACTTGATATTTGATATACACTATATTTATAGAAGAAAATTATATTAAAGATGAAAATTATTACAATATTACTTTTAGTGTCAAGTTTAACATTAAATGACAAACTTTTTGGGATTTGGAAGTCTACAGACAACAATTCTGTCCAATATCTAAACTTCAAATCAGATGGAAAACTTTTAGAAGTTAAAAATAAAGAAACATATAGATATGATTTCACTACAAAAGAAAACTTTATACAATTAGAATTAAAAAATGGAGGTAGTATAGAACAATCATTCTATATTGATGGAGACACTCTAGTGATTCAATCTTTTGTTGATGGGGAGCCAATCCTAAATAAATATGTCAAAGAGAAATTAGCTCTATAGATGACAAATAAAAAAAAAGATGAGTCTAAAGGGCATCTTGCACAAATTGTAAGAAGAAAGAACTCTACTAAAATAAAACCATCCGGGAAAATCTATAAAAGAAATAAAAAAATTAAAGATGAATAGATTTCTTATTTGGTTTTTTTTTCTATCTATAAGTGATGGAGTATCTCAAAGCAGAAACCAAATTATAGAAAGCACCAATGAAATAATTCAAAATAATTGGGACAAATTTTTTGAAATATTATCAATTCCTAATGATGGATATGATTCCTATAATATTGAAAGAAATATACAATGGTGTGAAGAAACCTTTATTAACCTAGGGTTTCAACTTGAAAGGGTTAAGGCTAGAAGCACTAGTCCAGATATGCCTAATCACCCACTTCTTATCGGCAATAAATTTATATCTAAGAAATTAAAAACAGTACTTATATATTTTCATATGGATGGTCAGCCTGTTGATCCATCTAAATGGAATCAAGAAGATCCTTTTTTACCAACTCTTATGGAGAATGTTAATGGTGAATGGAAAAAAATTGAAAAAGATAAAATTTATTCAAATCCAGACAAAGACTGGAGAATTTTTGGTAGGTCTACTAGTGATGATAAAGGACCACCTATGATGTTAGTAAATGCACTTAAAGTACTTGATAAATTAAATAAAAAACCAAAATTCAATATTAAACTAATTATTGATTTTCAAGAAGAAATGGGTTCTCCAACAATTGTCAGTGCAGTCTCAATGTACAAAGATAAGCTTGAATCAGATTTTCTATTAATAATTGATGGACCTTCTCATCCAAGTAATATCCCTACACTCACTTTTGGAGCTAGAGGTATAAGTAGGGTTACCCTAACATCATATGGACCTATAAAACCTCAACATAGTGGGCACTTTGGAAATTATGCTCCTAATCCAGCAATGAATCTTTCGAAGATACTTTCTTCTATGAAAGATTACAATGGTAAAGTAATTATACCAGGCTTTTATGATGGAATAACATTAGATGAAAAAATAAAATCAGTTCTAGATGCTGTTCCAGATGATGAAGAAAAAATAAAAAATGAATTACAGATTTCAACACCTGATAAAGTTGGGGGAAATTATCAGGAAGCTATTCAATACCCTTCTCTAAACATAAGAGGCTTACAATCTGGGTGGGTAAAAAAAGAAGCAAGGACTATTGTTCCTGACATTGCAATAGCTGAAATAGATGTAAGACTAGTAAAAGAATCAAATCCTGATAGACTTTTAAAGTTAATTAAAGATCATATTATAAGTGAAGGGGCTTATGTGATTGAAAATAGGGGTCCAACCCATGAGGAGAGATTAACAAAATCTAACATCATAAGGTTTGATTCTAAAATTAGCTACTTAGCATTCAGAACAGAAATTGATTCGCCAATAGGTCTCTGGGCATCCAGTGCTATAAGTAAAGCATTTGAAATTACCCCCATCAAAAAAAGAACATCTGGAGGCTCTATACCTATTTCACCATTCGTAACCACCTTAAATGTTCCAGCTCTTACCTACCCTTCAGTAAATAAGGATAATAACCAACACAGTCCAAATGAAAATATTAGGATTGGAAATTTTATTGATGGAACAATAGGTATGGTTTATCTTCTTTTGGAAGAGATCAACTAATGTTTATCAGGAATTATAATCCAGGCAATAATGTATGTTAAAATTCCACCAAGAGATGGGAGCAAGAAAAGAGTAATAAAAATTAGTCTAAATATTATAGGATCAATATCAAAGTAATTTCCTAATCCTTCACATACTCCACCTAAAATACCATTTTGACTATCTCTATATATTCTTCTCATCTGAATTAAATTTAAATAAATTAAAACTAATTCTAATTTGAGAAGAAAGATTTCTTATTGAAGATCCTCCTCCTCCTCCAGGTCTAGTGTTTAATAGACCATAAGATAAAAATCCTCCAATAGATACTTTGTTAATAACATAGTTTAATCCAAACTGAAGGCCAAAGTCTAAAGGTTTTAATGTATCAGGAGGTTCTTTAATTAAATTATTTCCTATTATCCCAAATACTTTATTTTTAGTTAGGTTGTTAATAAGGTATTCCCTGACAGCAATTCCAAAATATGATCCAAATTCTATAGATAGGTTTTCAGATGAGATGATTTTAGCACGAAAAGGGATTATGATATAGTTAGAATAAGACCTAACTCTAACTCCTGATTGATTGTTTGTGTAACCCTTCACAGAATAATTAAATTCCGAGACTATGGAAAATTCATCATTTATCAGATATTCTATGTTTAGTCCTTTAGATAAGGCAGGAAGGAAACCCTTACCATAATTAAAGTCATCAGAAGCATTATTTGTTACTATTGTTGAAAAATTAACTCCAGTATGTAACCCTAGTTTTATTTTATTTGAAAATAAATTAAAGGTGAAAAAAATTAAAACTAACGTAAAATAAAATTTTATTTTTGGTTCCACATTTATATTTTAACCTAATAATAAATAATAAATTGTAATATGTTATCAGTAAAAAGATTAAATCTTGACTCTTCTTGGCATATCAGTTATAACAATTCTGACTTTTTAATTGATCCTTGGTTAATTGGATCAGAAGTTGATGGGTTTAAATGGTTAAATGAACAATGGCATATTAAAGAACCTGTTCATATTTCAGAATTACCCAACTATAACTTTATCCTTCTCTCTCAAAACTATGAGGATCATTGCCATTTAAAAACTTTAAAAAAGTTACCAGAAGACAAAACACTAATTGCTACTGAAAAAGCATATAAGAAATTGAAAAAAGAATTTCCAAAACGGAAAATAATCCTTATTGAAGATAATAAAGCAATATCTCATGGTGATCTGACCTTTATTTCATTAAGGCCTGATAAAATTCTTGATCCAGTATATTATTCAGTTGTAATTATTAATAGTGAAAAAGAAGCAATATTTTATGCTCCTCATGGTTTTACATTAAATGAGAAACAACTTGAATTAGTTAATCAAAATAAAACTAAATTGCTAATAACAACTTTTACGGAATTTGAGATTCCAAAAATTATGGGAGGAAAAGTTAATCCTGGAATGGAAAATGTGCATGAATTATATAATCAAATAAACCCAGAGAATACAATCAATACTCATGATGAAGAAAAGAAAGCAAAGGGTTTAGTGTCATCTCTAGCAAAAATAAAGTATGCAGACTATGATAAAATTGAATCTAATAATTCAATTAATTTTATAAGAATAGATAACTACACTAAAAAAATAATAACGTGATATTAAAATTAATACTGTCTTTTTTATTAATTCATGCTAATGAAGAGGTTGAAAAAGAAAACTTGGTTGGTAACTGGGAAAGAGTTTGCCTAGAAAATGAGGCATTAGGTTTTCAAATTTCACATTGCAATTTTTTTGGGGATAGAGAAATGTTTATAAATGAGTGGAATTATATAGAGATGACTTTTAAAAATGGAGAAAGAAGGTTTTATGATTATAGCCTTGATGGTGATAAGCTAATAATATTTTATAAGTATAACGAGAAAATTGATACTAGTATCACTATAGATGGAGACACTCTAATCATTGAATCCAAAGAAATATATAATGAGATGATGAACAGAAAATTTGAAGCAGAGTATAACAGAGTTTATTTTGTTAGAGATAATTAAATTATAGTATTCATCATCAAAAAATGACAAAAGGCTCCAGCTAAAACAAAAAAATGCCATATCACATGATTAAACTTCAGATTATCCATGGAATAAAAAATGGTGCCAATTGTATACATAAGCCCTCCAATAACCATCAGAGTTATAGCAATTTCGGAGAAAGAATTTAATACAGCTCCAAAATCAATTATTATTAACCATCCCATGATAAGGTATATAATCAATGTAGCCTTCTCAAAATATTTAAAAAAGAATATTTTATGAATTATTCCTGTAATTGCCATAAACCATATAATTACTAATATTTCATTTCCCATACTATGTCCTAATTTTAGAATTAAGGGAGGAGTGTAAGAACCTGCTATAAGAAAATAGATACTTATATGATCAATCTTCTGTAAAAAATAAGAATATTTTGTGTCAATAAAATAATGATAAATAGTAGATGACCCAAACATAAAAATAAGTGAAAAGCCATATATAATAGATGAAAATAATTTTTCATCTGAAGGATAAATTAGAGACTTATTGATTAAAAAAAAAGTCCCTAAAAGACTAAGTAACAAACCAAATCCATGAGTTTGATAATTTAACTTTTTCTCAAAATTTGACTCTATTCTTTCACTCAAAATTTTATATATAATTTGATAAAATATTATTTATTGATTTATATATATTTAAATTATCAATCAAATGAAAATTTATATAACAATTTTAATTCTATCAATATTTAGTATTGAAATTTTTTCTCAAGATAAAATTAGAGCTAGAGATTTAGGCATACCATTTAATGGAAATCCTGGAAAATATAACTCTATTACAGATGTTGAAGGAATCCTTGTGGGACATGAGACTATAATCGAGGGAGATGGAAGTCTGATAGTTGGTAAAGGTCCAGTTAGAACTGGAGTAACCTCTATATTACCAAGAGGAATGAAATATGATCCAGTATTTGCTGGATGGTACTCCTTAAATGGAAATGGTGAAATGACAGGCACTACTTGGGTTGAAGAATCTGGATTCTTAGAAGGTCCAATAATGATAACAAATACTCATAGTGTAGGTGTTGTTCGGGATGCGGTTATAGAATGGAGTTATAAAAATAAATTTTTTAAAACACTATATAATATTAAGGATCTATTCTGGGCATTACCAGTTGTAGCTGAGACATATGACGGATCACTGAATGACATTAACGGATTTCATGTTACAAAAGAAAATGCTTTTAATGCACTTAATAATGCAAAAGGTGGCATAATAAGTGAGGGAAATGTTGGTGGTGGTACAGGTATGACATGCCATGGATTTAAAGGAGGCATTGGTACATCTTCTAGGAAAATATCTGTAAAAGAAGAAGAATATACACTTGGAGTATTAGTTCAGGCAAACTATGGAAGTAGAGATGAATTAACTATCGCAGGTGTACCTATTGGTAAAGAAATTAAAAATTTACAACCAAAAATTACTTTTGGTGAAAAAAGAGAAGGTCTGGGATCAATAATTGTAGTAGTAGCTACAGATGCTCCATTGCTTCCCAACCAATTGAAGAGATTGGCAAGAAGAGTGCCAATAGGAATTTCTAAAGTTGGGGGTTTTGGCTCAAACGGTTCTGGAGATATTTTTATTGCTTTCTCTACAGCAAATTCAGGAGCATATAATAGAGAAGAAATAAGAAATATTAATTTTTTGCCAAATGATCTAATGAATCCATTCTTGAATGCCACATCACAGGCTACAGAAGAAGCTATAATCAATGCATTAGTATCAGCTGAAACAATGACAGGTATAAATAATAACACAGTATATAAGTTACCACATAACGAATTAAAAAATATCTTAAAAAAATACAATAGGTTAAAATGAATAAAAAAATAGAAAATTTTATAGGAGGAAAATTTCAAAATTCAAAAAATGATACAATACCTATATATAATCCTCAGGAAGGAAACATAATTACTGAGGTTGTTAACTCATCAAATAATGATTTGGATTTAGCAATTGAATGTGCTCGTTCAGCGTATCAAATCTGGTCAAAGTTTACACTAAAAGAAAGAGCTGAAGTTTTTTATGAGTTCAGAAATCAATTAATTAAAAATTTAGATTCTCTCTCAAAATCTATAGTTGAAGAAAACGGAAAAACATTGGATGAAGCTAAAGCTGAGGTTTTAAAAGGAATTGAACTTACAGAATTTGCTTGTTCTATGCCCCAGATAATTAGTGATGAAATACAAGAAGTCAGCAAAGGGGTTGAATGCAGATCTTCTCATGAATCAATTGGAATAGTAGCATCAATAGCTCCATTTAATTTCCCAATTATGGTGCCAATGTGGACAATACCAAATGCATTAATTTTAGGAAATTGTATGATCTTTAAACCCTCTGAACAAACACCCATAGGGGTATCTAAAATTGCAGAGTTATTAAAATTATCTGGTTTACCTGACGGTGTTTTTAATGTAATAAATGGGGATAAAAAAATTGTCAAAGCAATATGTGAAAATGAAGATATCTCAGCAGTTTCATTTGTTGGATCGACTAAAATTGCCAAAATTGTTTATAAAATGTCAACTCAAAATTTAAAAAGATGCATTGCACTAGGCGGAGCTAAAAATCATTTAATTGTCTTACCGGATGCTGATAAAGAAATGGCATCAGATGACATTCTTGCCTCTATGTCAGGTTGTTCAGGACAGAGGTGTATGGCAGCATCGGCAATGGTTGGTGTTGGAGAAGTTCAAGAGATTATTGATAAACTAGTAATGAAAGCAAAAAAAATGATACCTGGTAAAAATTTAGGATCAGTAATATCAAAAAATGCTCAAATAAGAATAGAGAAGTATATAGATGAAGCTGAAAAAGAAGGAGCTAAAATTATTTTAGATGGAAGAGGGACAAAGGTTAAAGGAAAGGAAAATGGGTATTTTATTGGTCCAACAATATTAGATCATGTCTCTCCTGAAATGAAGATTGCAAAAGAAGAAGTTTTTGGTCCTGTACTGTCAATAATGAGAACAAAAGAAATTGATGAAGCAATCAAAATTGAGAATAAATCAAAATATGGTAATGCTTCCTCTGTTTATACACAAGATGGTAAATTGGCAGATTATGTAACTGAACAAGTAAGTGCCGGTATGGTTGGAATAAATATTGGAGTTCCTGTTCCAAGAGAACCATTTTCATTTGGCGGATGGAATGAATCAAGGTTTGGTGTTGGTGATATTACTGGGAAAAGTTCAATAAATTTCTGGACTAGACTTAAAAAAAGAACAACTAAGTGGAATAAAGGAGCAAAAAAAAATTGGATGAGTTAAAAAATGAATACAAAAAAATATAATATAGAAAATACAATTTTCGCATGGTCAAATCAAAAAGGACTAGACCCAATACACGTTAAAAAAGCAAAAGGAGTTCATATTTATGACGAAAATGACAAAAGGTATATAGACTTCTCATCACAGCTTATGAATGTAAATGTTGGACACGGGAGACAAGAGGTAACCGAAGCCGTAAGAAAACAAATGGAAAAACTAAGTTACGTATGCCCACCTTTTACAACTGACTCAAGGGGAATATTAGGAAAAAAACTTGCAGATATTACTCCTAGCAATATCAATAAAACATTTTTTACACTTGGAGGGGCAGAATCAAATGAAAATGCTATAATTCTTGCAAGGCTTTATACTCAAAGACACAAAATAATAACTCACTACAGGTCATATCACGGTGCCACAATAGGGTCAGTCTCTGCAGGTGGAGATCCTAGAAAAAATGAAATTGATAGCCAACAAGTTCCTAATTTTGTACATGTAGAAAACCCATATTATTACAGATGTCCATGGTATTCAAGTAGTTTTGAAGAATGTGGGGAGAGAGCCATAAAGAATTTAGAGAAAACTATTCAATACGAGGGTGCAAACAATATTGCAGCAATTATGATGGAAGGAGAGTCAGGAACCTCTGGATGTATAAAATATCCTCCGCTTTACTTAAAGAAGGTTGAGGAATTATGTAGGAAATATGATTTATTACTAATAATTGACGAGGTAATGAGTGGATTTTGTAGAACTGGGGAGTGGTTTGGATTTGATCATCATTCAATAAAACCTGATATAATCAGTATAGCAAAAGGGGTTACTTCTGGATATATTCCATTAGGAGGAATTATGGTTTCAGACGAAATCATTAATTGTTTTAATGACAAGGTTTTACCATTAGGACTCACTTATTCTGCACATTCAGTAGCATGCGCAGCAGCAGTTTCTGTCCTTGAAATTTATGAGAATGATAATATTATTGAAAATGTAAGAAGTATAGGAGACTATACAGATAAAAAAGTTGAAGAGTTAATGGAAAAACATCCGTCCATAGGAGATTGGAGAAATACAGGGATGCTGGGTTGCATTGAACTTGTTAAAAATAAAAAAAATAAAGATCCATTAGCACCATTTAATGCTACTCCTAAGCAAATGACAGATATGAATAAAGTGATCAAAAAGTTAAGAGAGGAAGGCATGTTTACATATACGAAATGGAACTATATTTTTATTGCTCCACCTCTAACGTCTACTAAAGATGATATTGATGAAGGTATCGAAATTATATCTAAGGCATTGAAAGTTGCAGATGAATTTTGTTATTAAAAAAAGATAATGGAGATTAAACTAATAATTCTATTTCTCTATTTTCTTATCCTGTTTTTTATTGGTTGGCAATCATCCAAAAGAGTTAAAAATATAAAAGATTATTATGTTGGTGGAAAGAAGCTTGGTTTTTGGGTAGTAGCTTTTTCTACTAGAGCCACAGGTGAATCAGCTTGGTTATTACTCGGTTTGACTGGACTTGGAGCGGTGGTTGGTGTAAGTGCTTTCTGGGTAGTAATAGGTGAAGTTCTAGGAGTTTTTGGTGCATGGTTCTTCATGGCAAAAAAATTTAAAAAGTTAACTGACAAGTATAGATCGATTACCATAACAGATTATTTAGTTAAAAGACTCGGATCAAAAAGTAATCATCTTAGATATTTATCATCTGCATTTCTCACATTCTTTATAATTATATATGTAAGCGCACAAATTGATGCAACTGGTTCTGCGTTCGAAGCATTTATGAATTGGGATTATTTTCTAGGTGCAATAGTTGGTTACATAATAGTATTAGCTTATGTTGTTTTTGGTGGATTTATAGCTGTAGCCTGGTCGGATTTAATTCAGGGCAGCCTCATGTTTTTGGCATTAGTGATATTGCCTTTGATAGGCTATGTGACTTTTGATGGAGATTTTATGATGATAGAAGGATTAAAAAACATTGATGAGGGACTTGTTTCAATTTGGGGCTCAAAAGGATTTAACTCAATTAGTATATCTACTATTGTAGGGTATTTATGTATAGGATTAGCATTCTTAGGTTCTCCTCAAATTTTCGTGAGATTTATGTCCATAAGAAATGAAAGTGAAATAAATAAAGGGAGATGGGTCGCAGTTATATTTACTTTAATTACTGACTCTTGTGCCGTTTTGATAGGCATGATGGCAAGATATTTTTTTACAGAGAATGGTCTAGATGTTGAACAGATACTTGGCAATAATGGACAAAATTCTTTAATAATAATGGTTGAAAGTCTTTTACCTCTATTATTTATAGGTTTTTATATGGCAGTAGTCCTTGCAGCTATAATGTCTACTGTAGACTCTCTCTTAATACTTGCCTCAAGTGCATTTGCAAGAGATATCTATCAAAATATTTTTTACCCTAAAATAGATATTAACAAATTAACATTTATATCTAAAATCACAACTTTTATAATGGCATCAATTGCCTTATTAGTAGCTATTTCAGTAGCAAATTTGACACCAGAAAGAACTATATTTTGGTTTGTATTAGTTGGTTTTCATGGAATTGCAGCTAGTTTTTGTCCTACTATAATCCTTTCCTTATTCTGGAGAGGGCTATCAGAGGCAGGAGCTATTGCATCAATGGTAATAGGATTTCTTGGTGTGTTAGTATTCAAATTTATAATTCCAAATATTGAGCCTTACGGTATATATTTTAATAATATAGCTGAATTAGCTCCTGCGATGCTACTGGGTTTATTAGCTGGATATATATTTTCAAAAATTTATCCTAATCCTGAATTAGAAAAAGAACTTGATGAATTATATAAATAAATATTATATTTAATAAAATGAAAAAGTTTACTAGAAGAGAGTTTGTAGCTTCATTGGGCCCTTTAGCCATGATGTCATGTTATTCTGAAAAAGCCGATACCATATTATATAATGCAAAAATTATAACGGTTAACCCATACCAACCCTCTGCTGAAGCAATTGCAATTAGTGGAGATAAAATTATCGGAGTAGGAAGTAATGAAGATATAATGGTTCTTGCTTCATCTAACACAAAAAAAATTGATGTAGAAAAAAATGTAATTACCCCTGGATTTATTGATGCTCATTCTCATCCCGCAGGTGCTGGAAGATCTCATCTAAGAAATGTCGATTGTGACCTTAGATCTATTAGTGAAATTCAAGATGCGATCTTTGAAAGATCAAAAATTACTCCTAAAGGAGAATGGATTAGTGGTTTTAAGTATGATGATACTAAAACAAAAGAAAAAAGATTCATAAATAATAGAGACTTAGACCAGGTAGCTCCTGATCATCCAGTAATAATAACTCACAGAGGAGGTCATACTGCATATGTAAACTCAATGGCTCTTAAACTATCTGGAATTGATGAGAATACACCTAATCCAGAGGGAGGAAGTATAGAAAGAGATCTCTCAGGAAAAATAAATGGTAGACTACTTGAAAGGGCAACATACCTTGTTGAAAAATTAATTCCAAATGAATTTACAAGAGCTGACTATCAAGCAGGAGCAAAATTGATTTCTGAAATGTTATCCAAATCAGGAATAACTTCTGTAACTGACGCTGGAACAGGAGTAAAATCACTACAAAGTTATCATGACGCTTATAATAGTGGAGAACTTAAAACAAGAATTTATTGTATGATAAGAGGATATGCATTTGATGAAGTTAACGACTCTGGTAAAAAGACAGGTCATGGAGATGAGTGGGTAAGAATTGGTGCATTAAAGTTAGCATGTGATGGCTCAATTTCTGAAAGAACTGCAAGACTTTCAGAACCATATATTGGAAGACCTAATGATTTTGGTATGATTGTTCACGATGAGGAGCATCTATTTGAAGAGGCTCTTAAGGCTCACTTAAATGACTGGCAAATTGGAATTCATGCTAACGGTGATGTTGGGATAGATATAGCTTTAAACGTTTATGAACGGCTTCAAAAAGAAAAATTCAGAGAAGACCCAAGGTTTAGACTAGAACACTGTACAGTTATAAATAAATCATTAATAGAGAGAATAAAAGCACTAAATGCAATACCTAATCCTTTTTCAACATATGTCTACTTCCATGGAGAAAAGATGAAAGAATACGGTAAAGAAAGATTAGAAAATATGTTTGCTGTAAAAAGTTTTCTAGATGCTGGAATTAATGTTACACAGACTTCAGATTATCCGCCTGGACCTTATGAACCAATGATGGCAATTCAATCTAGTGTAACTAGAACCGATTATACTGGAGAAGTATGGGGGCCAAGTCAAAAAATAACTGTTGAGGAAGCAATTAAAGTTGCTACAATTAATGGTGCTTACGCGTCTTATGAAGAAAATATTAAGGGTTCACTTGAGATTGGGAAATTAGCTGATCTAGTTGTTTTAGGACAAGACCCTAGAGTAATTGATCCAATGAGAATAATTGATATTCCAATTGAGAGAACAATGGTTGGTGGAAAATGGACCTATGAATCTTAATAAAATAATTCTAAAGCTTTTATATTTTTCATTAATTCTAAGTTCTCACCTAGAAATATGGGCACAGGAAGAAAATATCACATCTGATTTAAGGTGGAGAAATATTGGTCCTGCTAATATGATGGGCCGTATTGCAGCTATTGATGCAAGCAATACTGATTATAGAAAGGTTCTAATAGCCTCTGCCTCAGGAGGTGTATTTAAATCTGAAAATGCTGGGTTTACATGGGAAAGTATCTTTGATAACTATGGAGCGGGATCAATAGGATCAGTAAAATTTGATCAAAATAATTTAAATACTATTTGGATAGGCACTGGAGAATCAGCTAATAGAAACTCAAGCGCATGGGGTGATGGAATATACAAGTCAGTAGATGGAGGTAAATCATTTAAAAATATGGGGCTTGAAAATACTCATCAAATTGCTGAAATTGAAATTCATCCAAATAATTCAGAGGTGGTATTTGCTGCTGCTGTAGGTCATCTTTGGGGATATTCAGGTGAGAGAGGATTATTTCGCACCAATGATGGGGGTAAATCATGGGAAAAAGTTTTGGGGGGATTACCAAATGATGGGAAAACAGGATGTACAGAAATTATCTTTCATCCGAATAATCCCGATATAATTTATGCTGGGTTTTATCATAGATTAAGACAACCTGCAAGTTTTGAAAGTGGAGGTGAAAATGGAGGATTATTTAAAAGTACAGATGGTGGAAAAACATGGAAAAAAATTACAAATGGTCTTGCAAAAGGAAATAGTGGAATGATTGACATATCAATTCATCTAAATAACCCAGACATAATGGTTATGGCATACGAGGCAGATGAAAATCTACCAGAACCTGAACCAGGAACAGGTGTCTATATATCTTATGATGCAGGAGAGTCATGGAAATTTTTATTAAAACATGCAGTAAGACCATTTTATCATGGACAAATTGAAATTGATCCAATTGACCCCAATAATATTTATGTAGTATCAAGAGGATTTATGATCTCAAATGATGGTGGAAAAACATTTAAACCTAGGAGATGGAGAACAGATGGGGGTGATGATCACGACATGTGGATAGCACCATATGACAATAAAATAATGTACATAGCAACAGATCAAGGTTCAAGGTTATCTATTGATGGAGGAAGTACCTGGTTGTCACATAATAATATGGCTATTGGTCAGTATTATGCTATAGGAGTTGACATGAGAGATCCTTACTTTGTTGGTGGTGGACTCCAAGATAATGGACTTTGGATGACACCAAGTAATAGTAGAGAGTACAGAGGAATTCTGAATATGCATAGTAGTTGGATAGCTGAAGGAGATGGTTTCCATACTCAAATTGATCCAGAAGATTGGAGGACAGTATACACAGTTAATCATGTTGGATTTGTGGCAAGACAAAATATAGAGACTAGAGAATATACATTTATAACTCCTACACCAGAAACCATATCAAATTTTAAGGATTTTGTTGATTTCAATTACGATGAGACAAGAAATAAATATACGATTGATCCAGGTGAACACTGGTTCTTTAGAGAAAGACCAGATAGGCCCCTACTCCCACCACAATTTAGGTTTAATTGGAGCAGCCCTTTTATAATATCTTCGCATGACTCTAAAAAAGTTCTTTTTGGTTCAAATTATCTTTTTCAATCATATGATAGAGGAGATACATGGAACATTATCAGTCCTGATCTAACTACAAATGATACAAAACTTAGAAATACATCTAATGGAGGAGGTCTTACTAATAGTAATACCGGTGGAGAAAATCATTTTACTATTATTACAATAAGTGATACACCAATAGACACAAGTATAATTTGGATTGGTACTGATGACGGAAATGTTCAGATAACAAAAGATAATGGTGAAAACTGGGAAAATGTTAGAAGAAACTTTGAGAATGCACCAAAAAAATCCTGGGTAAGTCGAGTAGAAGCTTCTAAACACAAAAAAGGAAGAGCTTATGTCACATTTGATAATCACCGGTTTGATGATAATAAACCCTATGTTTATATGACAGATGACTATGGTAAGTCATGGAAAAATATAACTGGAAATCTTCCTGAGAAGTATTCAGTATATGTTATTAAAGAAGATTATATAGATGAAAATTTATTGTTTGTTGGAACAGAGGAGTCAGTTTATTTCTCAATAGATAAGGGTAATTCCTGGGAGAAATTGGGTAAAAATTTACCAACTGTTGCTGTACATGATCTTGTTATTCATCAACGTGAAGGAGATCTTATTGCAGGAACACATGGAAAAAGTATATGGATTTTAGATAACATATCACCTCTTAGATTCTTAAATAAGGATAATACCAATCTTCTTAAAACAAGAACATCAACAAAATGGATAAAAATAAATACAGGAAGAAAACAACCGTATTTTGAATTTCGGGGTGAAAACCCTCCATACGGATCAATTATTAATTTTTATAGTAATAAAAATTATAATGGAAAATTGAAAGTCACAAATATGTCAGGGTTGAATATTTATTCAAAATCAATTTCATTAAATAAAGGAATCAATAGATTTATTTGGCCTTTTACTCTTGAAAGAAATGAAAATGAATTTAATAACTATAAATTAAAATTTATAGATTTAGTAAAACTTCTACAGAACATTGCAACTGATAAAAAAAATC
>Ga0208766_1000546_pt1 | contig 20701 bp, 44 predicted proteins | sample ETN01SmetaG_3_FD_185792 | JGI IMG/M metagenome (GOLD analysis project Ga0208766, IMG submission 185792) | Marine microbial and viral communities from oxygen minimum zone, Eastern Pacific Ocean - ETNP2014F12-01SV263 (SPAdes) (version 2) | ecosystem: Environmental > Aquatic > Marine > Oceanic ... | reverse complement strand
ACATTTGCGTCAACTAAATCACACATAAATGCTAGACTTTCTCCGTCTATCTTATATGTAATTCCGTTAATCTCTACGCTGTCTGTACCTTCTGCTCTATTTCTCCAAAGTTTTTCAACTTCTCTTTTGGTCTTTAAGCAATCGGACATATTATTTGCACCTTTATGGTCAATTAATGTTCCGTCTGAAAATACACATACAGCAAAAACTACATCCACTTTTTCGTGTGAATGGTCAGCAGCACCTTCGTGGCAACTATTTGTATGGTCGTTTTCTCCACAACCATTACAATTTGCTTGTGCTTGATTTCCTTTAAATAGTCCAAATAAGATAGCAACTACAAATATACCTGCTAAAATCTTTAACAAGTTTTTTGTATCACCATTCTTAAATCCTATTTTCTTTATAAGTTTTTTAAACATATTATCTTATAGGTGGTACATACATAACACCACCATCCTTCCATAGTTTGTTAAGTCCTCTTTCTAATTTAAGAGGAGTGTTTGGTCCTACATTTCTCTCGTATGATTCTCCGTAGTTACCAACTTGTTTAATAATATTGTATCCAAATTTCATACCTAATCCTAACATCGGACCGATATAACCTTCAACACCCAATATTCTTTTGACTTCTTTTGATTTGGCAGTTAGCATTTCGTCAACATTTCTACTAGTAATACCTGTTTCTTCTGCATTAACCATAACAAAATGTGTCCATCTAACTACATCTTCCCATTCTTGGTCACCTTGTCTTACTAGTGGACCTAATGGTTCTTTTGATATAATTTCTGGTAATACCATCCATTTACTTGGGTCTTCTGCACCTGACCTAGCACTTGCTAAACCAGAAGCGTCTGTTGTGAATACATCACACTCGCCACCAAATAATTTTGCTTTTGCTTCTTTATTACCTTCAACATATATTGGTTTATATGTCATATTGTTTTCTGCGAAATAATCATTTAGATTTAGTTCACTTGTAGTTTCTTTTGTAATACATACAAACGCACCATCTAAATTCTTAGCACTTTTAATTCCTAATTCTGTTGGTATTAAAAACCCTTGTCCATCATAGTAATTAACTCCTGCAAACTCAAACATTAAGTTTACATCCCTACTGATTGTCCAAGTTGTGTTTCTTGCCAATAAGTCAATCTCTTTTGAAGCTAATGTTGGAAATCTTTGAGCAGCATTTAATCCGTTAAATTCTACTTTACTTGCGTCTCCAAATATAGCAGCAGCAACGGCTTTACAGAAATCAACATCTAAACCACTCCAATTTCCGTTCTCGTCCTGAGCAGAAAAACCTGGTAAGTTTGCATTAACACCACATTTAACATAACCTCGTTCTTTAACTTGTTGAAGTAAACCTATTTCTTTTTTAACTTCTACTTTTTGTCCTTTATTACTATTACTGGTAAAAGCAACTGCTAATAATACAGCAGCTAACATCACAACACCAATAATATTTTGTATATTCTTTTTAAAATCAAATTTCATATTCTATCCTATTGTGTTAATACTTTAGTCTTTTTCTCTTTTTTCTTTTCTGACAAAGACTTTGCTGTACCACCAAGTTTTAAACTACCTGATTGGTCTGGCATTTTGTTTTTAATGGCAATTATGTTTCCATCTGCGTCAACTTCTGCCATTGATGGACCACAGATTACTCTACGACCATCTTTTAATTTTTCTATCGCTCTCTTATCTTTAAGACAAGCTCCTAATCCATCATACTTCACAAACTCGGATGATGTATCGGTAACGATAAACATTGTTATAATGGTCACTAGTGTGGCTGCGTCCATATCTTATTCTCCTTTTTTAGAGTGTCCATTTTGGACTCCTCTTATTTTGTCCTTTAATTTCTCAACATCAGATAAAACCTTATCCATATCTTTTTGCAATCTCTCAATGTTAACTGCATTGTTCATCATATTTTGCAAATCTTTTTGGATTTGTTCCACCTGACCTGATAAAAATTCTATGAGCATAAATTGCTCGGAATCAGCAGGCGGCGATCCTAAATCACCTCTTGGCCATTTGATTCTAAATTCGTTATTTTTTTCTATATCGGTAACTAGTGCTTCTTCAGCTTGAATTAAATCTTTCTCTAATAGTGTTGTATTAGTCTCCAGTTTGTTCAATCGCTCAATCACGCCGAAGTACGCCCAAACTCCCATAGCGACTGCTCCAACTATAGCGATTAGGTTCTTCATTGGCATACTTACTGCCGATTCACTTGATACTCTAATTTCATCCTTTGCCATTTATATCCTTAATATTTTGGAACACTCGGGTTACTCGTATTTTCCCTTCGTGCTTTATCCCTTTCCTCTTTCAAGTAATTTATCAATAAACCAACATATATATCCCTTTCCCAAGGAATCATATTTTCTAGTTCACTTAAACTATATTTATGATGTTGGACAAGTGCAAAATTGGTTTCATAGTACGCCTCTAGGTTTTCGTGGGAGAGGCAGATACGAAAAAATCCGCTAAGCCACTAAAGGTAACCTTTGATTTTACCTTCGTTTTGGGATTTTCAACCTCTACTTCGTGTCGCAATTTGGGCATTTCATCAAAAAATGTTCTGATTTTCGCAAATTGTTCAGTATTAAGACTATTAAAAAACTCTTCTAATTCTGCTCTGGAACTATCCTTTGCCTTATGCACCTTTTCACCTTCATAGATGTAGTCAATACAGGAAATAATTGTGTTAAATATTTGTTCTGCGGAAAACTTATCACCCACGCCCATTGGAATGGTTTGCATATTAGGATAATTTAGAGATAGACCTAGTTGTCTTTTCTCGTCTAATAATACATTGTTTGTATGGTTGTCGTCTACTTGTACTTCAACTTTAGTTAAGTCTATCTCAACTGGAATTAATGTTACCTTATCGTCAGGACAGAAAACTTGAAACTTAGCAATCTCACCAATTGACTTGGCACGAATATTCAAAAATAAATATTCTATGTCAAATATTGGCATTGAGTTTGGTTTTAGTTTTCCAAATGTACAAGAATTAACTAAATCTATAACTGCTTGTTGAACCTGTTTATCTTCTTTAGATTCCATAGCAATCATTAATAGTTTTTCTTCTTTAACCAGAAATGGTCTATATTGTACAACTTTGTCTTCGGATGGTAATGTCAACTCGTATGTTGGGACATCAATCTTTGGTAAAGCCATAATGTTTCATACTCCTTAATTATTAATATTATATATTTAGTGGTCCAAATTTAAACGGTGGCATAACTCTTCCACCTGTTATCTTCCCTATTGGGAAACTTCGTTTCAAATTCTGTAATACTTGTTCTCCTGCTCTTCTTAATCCAGGTGGCAGTTTGGATAATAATCCCATTTTACCTGGTTTTACTATTGGCATACCAAATTGTGATTGACCAATATGAAATTTGTTTTGTTGGTCTATCGCAAAGTTTAACCAATATCTATATTTAAATTGTACCTCAAATGTTTGTACATCACTTTCTCCTGAGGCATAAGAAACAGAACCTATCTTTGTTGGAAATGCTTCCCATAGTCTAACCCCATAAGTTGAACCGTCTCTCTCCTGAGCACCTGGGTCAGAACCTAATTGTAATATATTAATTGGTGCCACATATTCATCATAATAAGAAAAGTTGTGTGTCATATTTGAATAAGCAACTTTCTGCCACATTTCAAAAAATACTCTTTCTCTTAAATACTTGTCTGTATAAAATGTCATAGACACATCACCCATTTCATAATCGCTTACTATGTGTCTTGCTGGTCCATTATGTTTAATGGGAGTAGTTTTCAATGTTCTTTCAGGCATACTTACTTCCTTAACAAATGCTTGTACTCGTCTTTGTATGTTTGCCTCTTTAGAAAATTTAGATAACTCATTACCACTTACCATACCAGAAAAATCTCCACCATTCTTTTCAAAGTTTCCTGGTGGTAATTCAAATACACAATAGAATCTTGCCTTACGAGCAAAACCTTCTGCTTCGTTGACATAGGATTGGTATCTACCTATTGTTGTTGCTGGATTGGCACCTGCTCTTTGTTTAAATCTTGGATCCCTATTAATGTTATCCATAGAACGGTCTCGTGGAATACCCAATCGGATATCCATACCGAATATTCTTTTACCGCCTCTTAAAATTGCCATTTTATTTACCTAGTCGTTTTTGTTGCGTCTATTACGCATACCCATATAATTGTCGGATGGTTCATAATTCCATTTGTGTCCGTGGTGTCCTCTTACATCTGCATACCACATCCTTAATCTTACTATCAACACTCTCCAAAGTGTTCTTCTTGCCATTGCTTATCAAATATTAAATTCCTCGTCTCGCTCTACTCCAGACCGTAGTCGCTGGTTGTTTCTTAAATTGCTGTACTGGCAAGTAGACTGCCAATGCCGCTTCTGTTGCGTCTATTCTCAAAAATTGACTTCTGATATGACTATACAGATATTTATGTAGTGTAGGTTTAACTGCTGGTAAGTTTTTTACAGAATCGTATGATACATTGTATCTACTACCTCTACCCAATGTCTTACCTGTCAAAAACTTATCAAGTCTTCGTAATAAGTTAAATCGTAATCCAGGTGGCAAGTAGTGAAAGTTCATACCTATAAAACCACCAGGAAAGGTGTCTAAAGGTAGTACTAATGGAAATGTGTCGTAATAAGGTAAAGTCTTTTTAAATTTCGGGTCGTAAAAGAATAAGTTTAATCTACCACCAGAAGGTCTGCCTAATAACTGACCTTTTCTCATCAATACACCAGCTCTTGCCTTATCAGCTATTGAACCAACTGCTTGTCGGTACCAGGCACCAGATTTTCTAGTGTCTCCTTGTTTCTGTACTAGTGGTTCTAATATTGATATTGCCATAACGCTTATATTTATATGGTAAATAGGACAAAGGGGACCAGAAAGGTCCCCTTTGTTTTAAAAGTAATGTAGGAAAGAGAGAGATTATTCGTCTTCAGCGAGTTTTGAAAAATATGATAAGGTATCATCCTCATCACCAACGCTTTTAGACGCCTCATTACTTTGTACCGAAGCAGTTTTAACTGCGTTGCCAGTAGAAGGTGGGAGGTCTATCTCACTAGCAGTTTCGGTATTCTTTGAACCAGCAATCACACGATTTAATTTCTCTTTTAAATCGTCATATGATTTAAAGTTGCTAGTTTCAAGGAATGGTTTAAGAGGATATTGTTTAGACCAAATTTCTTTGATTTTAACATCGTCAGTTCCAAGTGGACTAACTGCCTCAAATTCTGATTTGTCGTAGTTCCAAAAACCATCAACTTTTCTAATCTTCAATTTGAAGTTAGCACCTGACCAAAAGTCAAATGGGTTAATTGGTTTTTCATCTTCAAACGCTGGCGACATTGCTTCTGTAATCTTATTAAAGATTTTCTTACCAAATTTGAATAAGAATACTTTGCCTTCGTTTTCTGGATGTTTGGCGTCTGACACAACATAGATGTTTGAGTAGTATGATAATTTTCTTTTTCTCTTACGAGCAATTTCTTTATCACTATCAACACCTGTGTTCCATAGTCTTGTATTTTCTTCACTAACAGGATCCTTCTGACCCAATGTAGTTAAAGAGTTCTCAATATACCAACCACCTGGTCCTTGGAATGCGTGTGACCAAACTCTTGCCCACGGCATTTCTTCGGTTTTAGTAGCAGGTAGAAAACGAATAACTGCATAACCATTACCAGTTTTATCTAGTTCAGGTTTCCACAATCTATCGTCTTGGTACTTGTTTTTTGATTTGGAAGCATCCTCAGGATTGAGGTTCGCTTCTATCTGTTTTGAAAGTTTGTCAAAGTTCTTTTGACTATCTTTTAATGTTTCAAAATCCATAATTTTCTCCTTTGTATGTATTTCGTATTTGTATTTTCGTATTTAAGTATCATAATATAAATCGTATATCAATAATAGTATTTATAATACTTTTATACCATTATGTATAATATAACACTTTCCACCAGGTTTGTCAAGCAGCCAGTATTATACTAATTCTTCTTTCATTATCAACTTCATCTGCGTTCTATTATATCGTATAAAAGGGAGATATTTCTTTATTCTCTTACTATACACAGGCCAAACTACATTTTCAGCAATGTTTTTATCCCAATTTTTAATGAAACCAAGGAAGTTCTCAAAAACGCAAAAAGTCTGATAACTGACATTTTTAGATGATAGAAGTTTAAAAAACGGTGGATGTTGTCCTCTATCAACTGAAAACAAATCGTCAAAAGTAATGTTGTTAGAATCCATAGAGTTCCTAATAACACGACACTCACTCCTAAAATTATAACTAAAACTATCTGTATAAGCTCTATGAGAATTGTAGTTATCTGTCCCGTCTTGCTTGGCAAGATTTCCAATCCACGCTTTATCGCTGACCAAAAAGTTCGCAACAAAGAAATCAAGCACTTGCTCAGCGTCATATTTTTTAGATAGTTTATGAAAGAAGTATCTATCATTTCGTTTTGTAAATGTTTCTAATTTGCAATTAACTTTCCCACCGTAAGTAAAGTAATCATAAGTCTTGGTAGTAAAATGTAGTTTTACTGCCAACCATATTTTAAAAACTTCAAATCCGCCATACATCTTAAAGTACTCTTGGTCTGTCTATTAAATATTTAGTACAAAGTGGAAAGTGTTCTTCCATTACTTTGACTATTTCTTCTGCAACTTCTCCTGTTTCTCGTTGTGCATTTGGTTTAATTCTTTGATTACATACTCTACTAAAAGCATATACACTACCCGACCATATCCACTCGGTCATCATATTTTGAGGTAGTATCATACGAGCCATTTCAGGTGCAATACCTTCCTCTAACATATAATTGTAAGTTCCTTTTGCAACATCTATTGCTTCGGTAATATCAAATTTTATAAGTTTATCACCTGAACCTTGTTTAATAGATTTATCTGGTCTACTTCTCCACTCATCTATCATATAAAATTCTGGATTGTCATCTACATATCTTCTACTAACTTCGTTCCAACTTAAACCAACTTGATGTTTAACTAGTTGTCTTGCAACAAAGATAGGTGCTTTAATTCTAAATGATAATGTAGCGTGAGCAAAAGGTGACCAATGTCCCCATAGTGCCAAGTACTTAATTAACTTCTCATCTTTAGCGTCTAAAGCATTTTTAACTTTTGCGAAAGATACTCTAGCAGCATTTACTACTGAAAGGTCACTTCCCATTTTATCTACGAAAGATACTTCCATCTGCGTCATACAGGTAACTCCGAAGTTTTAGGTAATAGATTAAGTTTCTGACATTCTAATGCGACCTTCTCTTTTAATGCTTTATTGCATAAAGGTCCAACGGTAGCAGTATCAATACTTCGTTCTTCACAATACCCACAAATTGCCTCCATATAGGAGATACCTTTGTGTTCTTTTTTGTAAGTTTCTATTTCTAAACTAAATTGTTTTGAATTCATAGTACTACTATATCATTGACTCAACATAAAGTCAAGCACCTAGTTATAGTTTATACTTGCTTGTGTCGCTGTTGTTGGGTCTGTATCGTATTCACCACACGCTATTTCTTTAATCATCTTATTACTACCTTCATTTGCTAAAGTCGCTAATAATCCAGTATATAATCCTTGATAATTGTATTGTACAAATGAAGTACAATCTTCTAGTGTTTCAAACTTGTAAAATGGATGAGTTCTAATTTCTTCTGGTTCTCCAGAAGCTATTAAAACTGCTACTATCATAAAAATTGTTTCTTTTAACATTTTAGTGTGTCCTACTTGTGGTTTATTATGGTATGTTTCTGTTGCCAAGTACATACCAACTCCGTTACCTATTAACTAGGCAGCAAGGGCAAAATTTAAGTTGCCATTTAAAATTGAGTTTTAAGTTCTCCAACTATTAATCTCCAATGTTCTTTCATCTGTGAATCGAACCTCTATCACCCCCCATAAGCACACACCAATGGTATGTGTTTAAAGTGATTGGTGGAGGTGTTGGGAATTGCACCCAAGTCTTCTCCAGTTATTACAACACTTTCAACGACTAATTCTTTTCAATCTGTTCGCAAGTTTCTTTATTGGCTTGTAAGGTTCTGTCTTTATCGTGTATCCATACATATGAATAAACTACTTCATCACCTTTTATAACACATTTCTTTCCAAGTTTTACACTTGGAGTTTTAATGCCACAACCAGATAATAGAAATAATGCAATCAAAAATATTCCAATTGTTTTCATAATTCCTTTATTCTTTTACTAAATCCTCTACTCGTTTATAGTCAAATAAGTTGTACATTAAACACTTATCTACGCCTTCTGGCGTTTCTACACTAGAAACAAATATGTCTGTTCCTTTTTTCAAATAACCTTGTACCATATATACAGGTTCGCCTTCTGCAACTCCACCTGCTCTTCCAAATCCAACAGACACTATTTCAAACTCATTATGTTGCAACCATTTCGTCATTGCGTTATAAGGAGCACATAATATTGGCGCTGTTGTTTGAAAAAATATATTCTCTTTATGGTCAGCTTTTGCTGACGAAAGTCCTAGTAATAATAGTACTGAAACCAGTATAATTATCATCCACTTTTCTGTGGGATTGTGAAATATTTTCATCTATCCTTTCTGATAGACAGAAACAACTCACTTTGGTAACTAAAAATTATTTGACTTCTGTTCTTCTATTTTCTTAAAGCGTTTACGCCTTCATAATATTTATAAAAGGTCTGTATGCTTTTTTGTAGTTCAGGTAAATAATCTTTAGGATTCTTAATCCATTCTTGCATTGAACCATCTTCACCAGCAATAAGTACAACGATTTGTTCTATCGGTTTACCGAATAGCTCCTCATACATTGTTGCATAGGCAGTACATTGTAGGAAGTAGTTATCTACCCAATCTTCAATCTTCTCTTTGTTTGCTGTTTTGAAATCTATTACTGATAGTTTACCTCTATACTCAGCAATACAATCAGTTTGACCTGCCAATGTCAACTTTTTACTATACATTATCGCTTCAACTAAATGTACATTGTCTATATTGTCTAGGTAAGGTTTCATAAGTCTAAACAAACCTAATGGTAGTACAGACCTTTCTGACGGTGTATCACCGTTTATATAGTTCTCAACTAGTGTATGTGTAGATTTTCCTCTTTTGGCAGCTCGTCTCATTTCAAAGTTTGCTACATCTTCTCCAATATTAGCTCTCCAGGCCTTTAGACCATCTGATTTTCTAATATTTAAGATTGAGGTTACTGATGGATAGTTCTTGCCATCTATCTCGTAAAATCTGAAACCATCTTGGTTCCGACCTTTAGTAGTTGGCAGAAGTGATTTATTCACATCAACAAATTTAAATTCTTTAGCCATTATATTTCTCCTTCATTATTAATCATTATATCATCACACGAGCAATTTGTCAAGCAGCTAGCTTGACCTATTTCTCATATACATATCATTTATCTCGTTTTTAGTAAACTTGCCTAGCGTTCAATCAGGATTGTACTCAACATAGTGAGTTTTACCTTTTTCGTCTCTAAACGCTCTTAAAGTTTGCTTTCTATTATCAGTTGGACTTTTGTATGAACAATGGATCCAACCACTATTTGGTTCTTCTGGTTTATGGTATTCCAGTATCAACTGGTCAAAATCTAAATTATCTATAATCCATTTTGCCAATTCAGCATTAGGCGTTCCAAATATTTCAAAGTCGGCGGCTTGGCCTTTGGCGTGCTGTGAGTTTACGGAACTTCCGATTGCCACACACAACTCTTCCGAACGGAACCCACTTGATACGGTAACTGCCGTAGCATAATGGTCCCTTACAGGTTGCAATATATTTTCACACAACTTCTGTAATGATGTAATCTGGTCGTCATTAGGATTATTGTTAATCCCTTTACGCTCAGCCGTCTGACTTGTAGTCAGTTCTTTCAAGCTAAAATTTTTGCTTAATTTCATTTAGTTTATCCTTCGCTTTTAGTTTTAATTTTTTCAGTTCTCTTAATTTTAACCACGAATTATATCCTCTCCGCTCATTTCGTTTTTCTTCTGCTATTAATACTTCCTTTTTCAGTTCTTTATGTTTTGTCTTTAGAGACATAAATTACCCCCTTGTTAGTTTTAATATCTTATCAATCTGTGCTTTGATTATAGGTCCTCTATTTGGCCAATGTATATATGGCTCTTCCGATTTTGAAAGATTGTATAGAAAAGGTAATATGATTTTTTCAACTTCTTTAAATCTTTCTTTAGTTTCTTCGGTAGTTATTTCTTTTGTGATAGTTTCTTTCTCACTTACTATCTGCATAATTTCGTTCATCATCGTTCTAATAGAACCAACATCTGATTTAACTTTCGCTAACTCTATATTAGTACCTTCAAACTTTGAATCTAGTTGTTTCTCATCAACACCTGGTTTTGCTTCAGCAGGTTTAGATGATACAGGAACAAATCCCCAATCATCCGTTGTGTCAAAACCTCTCATATAATCAGGCATATCGTTTTTTGCCATTACTTATCTTCCTCCTTAATATTGTCTATGATATGAACCCTAATTGATTTTCCAGAGTTTATCTGTACTCCAAGGTCCACAGCATTATAACCAATACTATATGCGTTCTTACTAGCAACTGCTGTACTTATTCCTCCAACCGTAAAGAGGTTGTTAAAACCAGCACCACAATTGGTAACTAGTACACTCATAACACATAAAAAAATTATTCTGTATATCATATTACTTCGGTAGTATTCCGTGTTTCTTTAATACTTGTCTTGTTTTAATATCTTTGGTTGACGCTCTACCGTGTCTTTCAGAAAAAGGTGTTCCTGGATTTCGTTCAGCTATCTTACTTTGAACCTCTTTCCATCCGCTGTCATTTTTAATATTTGTACTTCCTGTTCCACTTACTATATTTATTGCTTTCAATATTTGTTTAATGTGTTTATTCTTCTTTAAGTACTTCTCCTTCTCGGAAATACTCATAAAATCAGTAAATTCTTTCTTTGTTTTCTTGTTTATAAACGAATATGTCGGCATTGTGTTCTTACTTTAATGATAAGTGATATTGTGCCTGTGAAGTTATTTCTGCCATATCTTCTAGTACAGCGATAATATCTTCAAACTGATTTAAATTGTTTTGTTGTACAATATTGTATGTTGCCTGTGAAAGGTCTTGTTGATATTGTACAATTTCTGAAACGGTATGGTCTTTACTTCTATAATTTTGTAAAGTATGTTGTCCACCTTCCATATGTATTCTCTTATTCTGGTTACCTTGCCACGCCTCTACAAGTTTATCATTAAGGTCAGTTAACTTCTTATGAAATTCTCCTAACGCTTCGTGTTCAGCATAACTATGTGTTTGCCAATGTGCCAATTGTATGTTGTTTAATAAAACTATTGTTTTACCAACTAATGTTTCTATCATCATATTATTTACCTTTTATTGTTAAAATCTTTCCAAAATTTATATATTGGATTGTCTTTATCTAGTTTTGGTTTGTCATCTTCATATGTTGCTATATAAAATGCAATCATAAATCCTGCAATCGTTAATAAAATACCAGCTGCTCCTAATGTCAAACCATCAACTATATTCATATTACTTCGTCTGTTCTGACTTAACATTTCCATTTTCGTCTCGTTCAACTCCTGCGTTTCTATCTTCTTCTTCTGGTGTCATTACTTTAGATAAATCTGTTTTATTTAGCTTTGCTTTTAACCACATATCATATTCTAAATCTTGTGCTATTTCTTGTTCTGGTGTTTTAAAGTTAGTTATCGTATTTTCTTCTAATGTCTTTAAGATATTTTTCTTTCTTTCTTCAGCATTTCTCAATGATTGGTTCATACTATCATTTAAGTCTGCTTGTTCTTTTTTTGCTTCTGTTAGAAAGTCTTTGTTCTGTTGTGATAAATCTTCTACTTTAATTCTTGTTCCAACAACATTATCTTTTGCTTCGTGTGCCTGAGCAATTGGATGAGTATTCTTTAACTCTTTTTCTATTTCTTTTTGTTTCTGTTCTTCTGCGTCTAAAAATAAATCTGTCATTAATTTACCTTATTAAATTTAATACACAATTGTTTCCATACTCCAGTCCAAAACATAGTTGCCCATTTTGATTGTGCTTTATTCATCATTTTTTCTGCGTTCTTAATCAATTCATTTTTTCTTTTTTCACTATACATAAGACTCATTATACACCATTTCCTCTTTGTTGTCAATAGACTAGACTATTAAATCCATCTTTTCAGCTTTTACAACCTTTGATTTAACTAGTGTTTTATCAGGTTGTTTATCACTTGCGTTCCAATCAAGTATTTGGTCCATTTTTATACGAATCTCATCTGGATCCAGACCCATTTCTCTTAATTCTTTACTTCCTAGTGTAAGGAAAAACTTTTCATAATCTTCATTGGTTAATCTTTTCTTTGCCAACTTCTTAAAAAATTCTTTATAGTTACCTATCTGTTTCTTTGCTTCTTTAATCTTTTCGTTTTCTTTTTTAATCTGTAAATCTAACTTTTTCATATCATATTGTTTCTTTTTACCTCGTAATTTACTCCAACCTGATAATGATATATTAGCAGCTATTAATAATAATACTGCCAATGGGTCAAATACAAATATCAATACTATTATAACTGCCCTAACTGCCTCGTCAAAGTAGTCTTTGGCATTATCACCATATATTAGTTCTGCGATGTATTTAAGAGGTCCTACTTCTGCCTCTAACATCTTCGTCTCTAATTCAAATTCTTGTTTCTTTAACATCAACTCGTCAATCTTATCCATTGCATTGTTGATTGCTAAAGTAAGTTCGTCTCTTTCTGCTTTTTGTTTCTTTCTCTCTTTTAGACCTCTACTTACATATTCTTTTGCAATATAAACATCTAACGCTTTGTCTAATCTTTCTAAAGTCTTTTCTGCTCGTACTATTATTCGTTCTTCTTGTAATATTTGTTTATCAATTAAAACAATTCTAGTTTCGTTTGATGTTGTAGGTTTAACTTGGTCTAAATGTGCCTTTGATAGGAAACCAAATATACCCATTGAGGTAACAAATACTAACACGATAACCGAAGATGTCAAGTAATATTTTATGGACTTCGGAAGTAATGGATTCTTCCAGTTCTGGTATAACCAAGAAGCAGTAACCAACTTACCAACTTCTAATACACCACCCATTATCATAATAGGTATCTTCGCACCTGCAAATATGGCAGCTAAACCTAATATACTATACAAGGCAGCTACTCCTGAAATTGCTAATGCCGATAAAAATGCTAATATGCCCATACTATCTCCTAATAACTATATATTCGTATCCTTCCATATTTTCTAGTTTTTTCTGCGTGAAGATATAGTTTTTATTATCTAAAAACATCCTCATTTTCTTAAATACTTTGTTTGATTGTCTTCCAGGAAAACACGCCATTACATCTTTTTGCCAATTGCCTGTAAAATATATTTTGCGTTCTCCTCGTCTCATCCTTTCAAAAGTCAAAAATGCTTGTTCTATCATTTTCTTTAAAAAAGGATCCATATAAGGACGATTATCTTCCTTAATGTTATTATAACTTTGGTCTTCCCAATTATTTGGTCTCATCACTCTCCTCCAGTTTCCTTATCTTATGTATTATTTTGATTACCCTTTCTGGATAATCAGGTGTAGTGGAAAATTTATCAAGTGTTTTTACCAACTCAATTGGGTCCATTTTGCCATATAAAGAAAGTTGTTTTAATCTCAACTCTCTAAATCTCTCGTAAGCAGGATGCTCATTCATTAATCTAATATATTCTTTAACACTATCGCATTTAGTTTTAAATACTCTTACACCCCAACCTGGCCAGTTAGTCATACCTTCTGGCAACATATGTGATTGTGTTGTATCAAATACTCTTATACCAAACAAGTTATGTCCTTTTACTGCAAATCTACTTTGACCCCAAGCACTTTCCAAAACTGCCTGTGCCGTAACCATTTCATACGGTACTCTCTTGGATGATGGTGTTGTGAAATTTATATAATCAATACATTTATGGACTGCCCTAACAAATTGCATATTGTTTTCAAATTCAAAAGCAGGTTCTCTTAAATCTAGTTCTTTTAATTTGTCTAGGTATTTGTTTTCAAAAGTTTTTTCGTATTTGTGTAATATGTAATTGTTTGGATAGAAAGTTCCAACTAGATATGTGAATCCAAATAATAGTCCAATGCCTAATATTCTCTTTGTCCATTTCCTAATGGACACCATTGCATTATTAACTGAATTCTTTACTTTTTGTTTCACTTTACCCATAATTTATTCCCACTATTCAATTGTTATATTATATCTATTCCAGCTTTACTCATCTTGTTCTTATATGAATAAAACAACGCATTATGATTCCCACTATCTCCTCTTGTCATTTGAAACAGATGGACCATTTCGTGGCCAAGGGTATCAATAAATTCTCTTTTGTTTCTATAATGTTTACACATTTCTAAATGAAAAGCAACCGTACCTTTTCCTTTCCATTCCCATTGTGTAACCTGTCCAAAACATCTTTGTCTTTTCAAATCTTTTAATACTATGTCATTAAAAGGTTGTAATTCCTTATCAAATATCGCCTCGTTTATCCAAGCAAATACTTTCTTTATATCTTTATATGTGGTTTTATATTGTGTGGTATGTTTATATTCCGACTTAACTCTTTTTTTAAGAGTTGCATACCTAATTGATTTAGGTTTAAGTGATGGCATAGTTCTCTCTCTCTATTTTTGTTTGTTATTTTTCCAATCTTTATATTCTAAATGTAGATACAGAAAAATACAACTAAAAACAATTATCCATATCTCTTTTGGAGCAATAGAGTACATAAGTTGCAATGTGTCGGCAACACCATAAATAAACTTTTCCATAAACCTCCCTAGTTAGTTTGGCTTTCTTTATAAATCTTATCAATCTTTTGCGTTCTTATTTCAGCGGCAATACCTTCTAAAATATTCGGCAAGTGTTTCTGCATAACAAAAGTCATATCAATCGCCATTTTATGGATTAGTCTTTCCAACTCGTTTGATAGTACTTTCTTATGGTCTATATTCCCATTAACCGTTTGTGTGATTATGTGTGCTGTTGTAGCAGTCGTGTAGTCATCTGCCTTTGCGTATTGCATAGTCAAGTGTAAACCCACTCCTACAAAATATATAAAAACACATACTTTAATTATCAATTTAAACATAATATACCTTTCTTCATCATTTATAGTATTTATTATACACTTTTTCGGTGCTCTTGTCAAGCAAAAAATTCGTCTGTTTTAGGGGATTTGTCGCATAAAAACCCCCTAAAATCACTATATTTTATGTCTCAATTTTGACATAATCGTCATTCCAATTAAACGATTCTTTAACAACTGCTGAAGTTAACCCTTTATATAGATTGTTAAGGTTCTTATCCTTAATACCTAATAGTAGTTTTGCCTCGTCTGCCGACAAACCTTCTAGCATTTGAATAAATAAAGTTTCCTTCTTCACTTTAGTTAAATTGTTGTCAGCGCCAACTACAAAATGCCATAATCTTTTCGCTTCCTGGTCTAGGTAAGTATGTTCTGTACCTAACGGAGCTTCGTTTTCAATGTATGGTGGTGTGCCTTTTGGTAAGTCCCATTTAATTTTTGGGTCAAAAGCACCTTTTAATACTTGTCTCATTGCTGGACTATCGTAATGTCTCAACAATTCAACTTTCTTTGTTTTGTCTTTTGCGTTATTAACTTTAGTAAAGATTTCGTGGAATGTCAGCACCATTGATGACGCTGTTTGAGCTGCTTGTCTTAAAGCAGGATTCACTATACTTCTATTTTCAGCCATTTCATTTCCTCTTATATTGCAATATTAAAAATCATTAATGTTTTCAATTAGTGATTTTAGTTTATAGTTCATAAAATACGGTAGTAGTTTGGACCTACTAGGCACTTTACAATTCTTATAGCTATTTATAATAGATTCTACCAGAGCGTTTGGTATCTGCTCTAGGTCTATTAACTTCTTGTTCCTATTATAATATTTTTTGGTTTCACTTCCCAAAGGTATATCATCAACCTGTGCCCATTCTTCTAGTTTCTTCTTCGTAATAGGACTTTGTTTCTTCTTCGTTGTGAAGACATCATCGGGAGACAAAATGTTAGGAACTCCATCACTTCGGTCACCTTTGATTATCTGTTCGTGTAAATATCTTATCGGGTTATCTTCTTTAACCATAACCTTTTGAATAGGAGAAAACTGGTTTACATTACTATACTTCTGTAATTGTTTGAAGTCTTTATCGCCTGATATAATAAGGTACTTTTTCTCCTCTTGTAGACCTACAATCACAGCAATTATATCATCTGCTTCTGCGTTATCTACTGCAACTACTTTATAAGGTAAGTTTTCAGCAATCTCATCTTTAACTTCTAAAATGATTTTGAACATTAAGTCCCAATCACTTTTACTTTCTTCTCTACCTTGTCTTCTACTCCATTTATAATTAGGAAAGAAATCTCGTCTCCAAGGGTTAGCACTATCACAAGCAAGTACTAAATTATCTTTACCGTATTCATTGCCAAACTTTCTAACATAACCTCTTAATGAATTACAACACATATGCCTTACCAATTCTTTATTAACAACACCTACTTTGGTACCCTTATAACTTTTCATTGTAAGTTGTGCCATTATATTGCTAATCAATACTTGGTGCATATCTACTATAATCATCTGTTTATTTTATCTTTTCTTCCTAATGGTAGTTTTTGCCACTTGGTCATTTCCTGACCTTTCTTACTTATCCACTCAACATATACCATACTTTGTTTTACTTTATTCTGAAAAGATTTAACTGCCTTCTTAAAGGAAGAAGATTCTACTTCTTCTATTTCTTTATCATCTTTTAAAAACTTAAAAATTCTCATCTTACCCATTATAGTATATCCTTTCTTACTATATGTTTTCTTAATTCTTTTACAAAAAATTCTATCTTGTCTATATATTCAATCAAAGATTTATCTGTAATATACTTTGTCTTTTCTTTTAACTTGTCATATTCTTTTAATGAGATTTGCACCATTGGTGATAAGTCTCTTTCGGTCTCGTTCTCATATGACTTATCGTGTTCTTCTGTTGTATCGTATTCATTACTCATAACTTCTCCTTTGTCATCATTTTCTTTAGTTCATCTAATAATTTCATCAATTTATGTTTCATAATATCTTTATTACTTAATTTAGGTATTGCTTTTAAAAACTTTGGGTATTCACTATTTAAATTTGCAATTACTATATCTCGTCTATTATTTAATCTACTCATAGAGGTATCATACAATTAGAACAGGCACTATGATACTTGATAATACCCATTAAGAATATGCCCATTGCAACTGCATTTAAAACAATTAATGCTCTATCGTGCCATAGCATACCTACTATAAACCAACCCATTACTCCTGTTAAATGTAAATATAAATTGTATGGATTTATTTCCATAGAAGTTAACATCATACCTATTAGTAATATTATGGAACTTGTCCATTTAATATACCAAGATATATCATATAAAGGTGTAATCTTTTTAAAAACTCTTGTGGAGTCCAAAGCTTTTATCTTGTCGTCTAATTTTTCTCTTTTCATCTTGTCCTTGCGTGCCATATTTCGTTTATGTCATCAAATTCTTTAATTGATTTACTTACATCTTCTTCATTAACTTGTTGTGCCATATATTTAAAATGTCTTTCAACTAATAGTTTTGCTAATCCTTCAGCATAATCTTTAGGAATTACTTGTTCAATTTTAACTTGTTTCTTTTCACTCATTATCTTTTCCTGAGGAAGAGTAGGGCGAGGTCCACGCTAGCTTTCCTCGCCCTTACAGACAAACTAATGTTGTCTTCCTCACCTTTAGGAACTATACCCTATTTGCGTAAGAATAATCTGTTCCGTAAAGTTTTTTTATACCAGCAGCTATAATAGCTCTAGTAGGAGTACCAATTCTATATGAAGTACCTTTAACACCTTTGTTAATGTATATCATATGTCCTTGTTCTCTTAATTTGTCAACCATTGCTCTTGGTGACATTAAGTCAAATTTTGTTCTTAATGTTTTCCAAGCAACTGGTTCACCTTTTGACAAAAGGTTTAATACCTTCTGCGTTTTAGATATTTTTGGTCTAGCCATTGTATCGTCTCCTTTATTAAATAAAAATTTAAACATATGTTTAAACCTCCTTTTTTATTTGTTGTGATAGAATCGCATTATAATGGTTCTTTCACAATCAAATTCTGTTACCAAATATGGCATATGATTATGCCTATGATTACACCTTCAACCCAAAATGCCCACCTATGTGAACCTTTTGCAAAGTGCTTTCCAGCAAACTCATCTACCCATTTTTGTATTTTATCTGTATCTACTTCCATTATTATTCCTCCTTATCGGGATCTGTATCGGGAAATGGTGGAACACCATCATCCGAAAATTCTGGTCCATCTTTAAAATCAAAGTCTTCTGTAAATTGAAAGTAACCGTGATTACGATTATTTAAATCGTCTGAAATATCTTTATTAATTGGTTTTGTAGTTTTACTTGTCTCATCACTTATATTACTATATTCTATTCTAGCAGTCACCACACCAGCAGGATTCATACGCAACTTAACAGAAGCGTCAACAACCTTCTGTATTGGATGTCCCATTGAAAATTGTCTATATAAAAGTCCTCTAATTGCGTCCATAGATAACGCCAAATCTTTTGTAAATACATCTTGTTTTGTATCTAAACCCATTGCAACAAACTTTCTAACTAAATCTAATCCAATTTCATCTGTCGCTGTCTCTACAAATTTAGCTGCCTGATATGCTCTCATCTTTTTAGCTGCCGTAGGGTCAGTAGGTTTAGGTGGTCGTTTTATTTTATTCTCTGGAAATAAAACAACATTCTTAAACGCATTTTTAGGTTTATTATCTTTATCGTCTTTATCGTTTGACATTGCCTTTAAAATCCACTAAACCTTTTTTATTATAAAATTCTATTAGTTGATTATAACCACCAACTAGTTCTCCATCAATTTTTATTTGAGGCATAGACCTAACTTTTTTACCAATGTCTTTAAGCATAGCGTCTACACTCTCAAATTCTTCCATCTTCTTAACTTTAAAAGATAGACCAAGTCCCTTTAGAAGGGACTTCGCCTTCACGCAATAACCACAATTGTTTTTTGAATATACAATTATATTACTACTCATTGTTCTTTTTTTCATTTGAAGTACTTTCTACATCATTGAAAGCTTCAATTGCTTTTAGTTTAATTTTATGACTATCAACTACTTCTGCAATTGTGTAATCATACATCTTATTAAACTCACCTAGAGGTAATCTTAAACCTATCCAAGCTCTAAAATAACCTTGTTTCGTTCTGGTTACTTCCTGAGCAAAGATTTCATATCCTCTAACAGGTGTATTTGAAATAACATTAACTAAAGCAGTTTCAACTTCTTCAACTACCGTCTTTTGATTAGTTTTGCCAATTTCGGTAACGAATATTTTAGCTTTCTTATTCATTTCACCTGCAACTATATCAGCCATTTCAGCTTTTGCAATCAGTTTTGCTTTCTCAATTGCAAGTTCTAAACTTGGTGATACAGAAGTTCCGACACCAAAGATACACGCCTTATCGTCATCTTCACTTTTGATAATTGGCTTATTCGCCCACATTGAAATATTGCAATGCTTCTTAATATCAAAGTTAGCCATATACCATTGTGGTACTTCGGTAACTATTTTTCCACTCTCCTGCTTGATTTTATATTTACTAGAAGAGCAGTTTGTAAGTAATACTGCAAACAGCAATACACCTACGGTCTTCCATATGTTTTTATACATTGTTTTTCACACTCCTTATTACATTATATAATAAATCGCTAAGTTTGTCAATAAGCTGATTATCTTCTACATAAACAGCAACCTCATTAAAGGTCATTCCTGTCAACAACATAGCAAGGAGTCCAAGTATAACTAGATTTTTCGTCATATTATCTTTTCTCCCATTTTCCTTCTATCGTTAAACACGCCGTTCCGAAGGTTCTAAAAGCGTGTGAAGGTTGAGAATACAACCTACAATATTCTGGTGCATTTAAGTCCTTATAATAAAAGGCAGCAAATAATTCCCAATAACCAGGTTTCTTTGCTTTCTCTAACTCAATCTGCTTCTCCAGTTCTTTAATTTTTTCTTTATCTGTTTTGCCGTGTTCAGTATCGGCACACTCCATAATTTCTTCTTTAATAATATCACCATTATCCAATTGTCTTATAACAATCTTAATGAAACACCATTGTCCGTCTCTTTCAAATCTATCTAATACGGTTTCTTTTAATATATTCTTTTTCTCATTATCACTTAATAGTTTTAATTTCTTCTGCACCTTTTCGTGTATCTCATTAATATAAATGTCATCAACAGGTGCCGAATTAACTTGCATTATTTCTCCTTTTTCTGGTTCAACTTTTTTCATAACCCAAGTAGGTTCATTTGCCCCAGCGGTAATCGCCATTAAAGTTAATAACATAAAAAATATTGTTAAGAATATTATAGTTCTCGGATTCATCTTTTCTCCACCCAACGACCATCTGGCATTTGACATACCGTTCCAAATCTAGTATCAATA
>Ga0208766_1000545_pt1 | contig 20705 bp, 15 predicted proteins | sample ETN01SmetaG_3_FD_185792 | JGI IMG/M metagenome (GOLD analysis project Ga0208766, IMG submission 185792) | Marine microbial and viral communities from oxygen minimum zone, Eastern Pacific Ocean - ETNP2014F12-01SV263 (SPAdes) (version 2) | ecosystem: Environmental > Aquatic > Marine > Oceanic ... | reverse complement strand
TTGAAAGTTGTTGGACTCTCAGCTCCCATGTCCAAGTTCTGACTATTATCAACTTTATAATCAACTGCATTGGAGCCAAAGGAGGCAGAGAGATCATAGCTCCAACCTGATTTATCACCAGCAACACCTGCCGTAATATTATTGTCTATTACATCGCTCTCAAACGTAGGCTGAAAACCAACATAGTCTTCACCCTCATCATGAAAAATGTTATTCTCATCTGGAATCCAATACGGAGCCCGATAAAGAGCATAGCTCAATGACTTACGAGTTGTAAAACTACCAAAACTGTAGAATTTATTACGTTCATTTAGGTTGTATCCATAGTTATAGGACACATCATTGGTGGTCATGTTTGGCATACCGACATGCATACCCATGTCCGGATTATCTACTAACCATGGATGTGTTCCATTTAATATAGTATCGTCTCCGAAAACAACACCAAATAGTCCATCTCCCCCAGGCTCACCAGCGCGGTTGGTCTCTTCTTGGTCATAAAAAGATGCACTCAGATTTAGAAAACCTTTTGAGCCAACACGGATACCCGTGGAAGCATCAAAGCCTTTGCTAAAACCGTCACCTTCAGTTGTAGATCCTGATCTAAAGTTTACTGTTGTATAGTCAACATCATCTTTGAGTATAATATTGATAACACCGGCAATGGCGTCAGAACCATATTGCGCAGAGGCACCATCGCGTAGTACTTCAATACGTTCAATCGCTGCAGCCGGAATACTTTTCATGTCAACACCAACCTCACCCTTTCCCGGTGTATCATTGATGTAGACCAGAGCGCTAGCATTTTTACGTTTACCATTAACAAGAACGAGTGTTCTACTAGGTCCTAGTCCTCTCAGATCTGCTGGATCAAAGTGTGCGGTCGCATCTGAAATAGTTTGTTGCTGTGAGTTATAGGATGGTAGCCTATAGGTTAACATCTGTTCTACCGTCACGTGACCAGTATTCTTGAGGTCACGAATCGATAAGTTATCAACAGGTACTGCAGTTGTGATCTGAGTTCGAGGCTTAAATCGAGAGCCGATAACTGATACTGAGCTCACATCTATGCTTGACCCTGTTAGACTAAAATTGACCGTAACATCGCTGTCGCTAACCTCAACACTGCTTGCGCTAGATTCGTAGCCAATGTATGAAGCCGAGACAGAGTACGAGCCCGCCTCTATGCCTGAGATAGTATAATAACCATTGTCATCAGATGCACTACCTAGAGCAGTGCCTCCGACAGTAACATTAGCACCAGCAAGTCCACCGCCTGTACTTGCGTCAATAACTCTTCCTGTCAAATCAACAGAAAAGGATATGGTGTGTAAAATAATTGTCGCCAATACAATAAATATTAATCTTTTCATAGGTCTCCCTCTTTCTAATTATTGTTTATCAATGCGTGATTATACAACAACAATTTATAATAACACACCCTAAAAAGACCTTGGGGTCTTAATATATTATTATGTTATATATTATTATGTTCAAGTATGAAATCAATCAATCACAGATTGTGATCTACGATGAAAAAACTATATAATATGGTGGCTTTTTATAACCGGGTTGGTCTAGTGAATAAGCACTAAAAAGATACACTAATCAGAATGGTTAAATAATCTTCTAGTTTATTAATAGATCCTCAGTGTGTTATCAGTTATTAGGGTTACCAACGATCACACTGCTCGTCTTCAAAAGTATCTAAATCTTCACCAGATCCCACTGTTATTGTAGCTTCACCTTCCTCAGTCTCAAAAACAATATCCACAGGAAACTGCATTGATGGTTCTTCCTCAGAAGACGGATTTGCTTCATAATATTCTCTAATAGACATCCAACCGGCTTCATCACCTTCACTAGATATCTCAATAGTAGAACCATCAGGCATTATAAAAGAAATTGGATAAACAAAAGCATAACACTCTTCTTCCTCTTCCCAATCTTCTTCTCCCCACATCTCACGGCATTCTTCTTTGGCTACCATCATCTCATCTTCACTGTTAATGGTTACCGTTTCACCATCCTCTGATTCTTCAGATTCATAAACAATATCTACTGGATACTGGAGAGAGGGCCTTTCCTCTGCTTCAGGGTTTGCCTCATACCAAGATTTAAGACTTTCCCAACCAGCTTCATCTTCTTCATCGGATATCTCAATAGTAGAACCATCAGGTAAAACATAGGTCACAGGATATACAAGCTCAAAACAGTCTCTTTCTCTATCCCAGTCCCTTTCTCTATCTCTTCCAGAACAACCCCGGTACGCATCACTCATATCTTCTTCGCTGCTAATTGTTTTAGTCACGCCTTCATACGTGATAATAGTAATTGGAAAAACCATAGAAGGTTTTTCCTCAGTGTCATTCTCTTCATAATAATTTTTTACTATTTCAAGATCTGTGTCTTCCTCTCCGTCTATTGATAAAGTTGATCCATCAGGCATCTGTATCGTAATAGGATATACAATATCAAAACATCTCCAGTCTGTCTTTGCACCTCTATCATTTGCTTCAGACCATTCACCATCTTCTTCACCACGATAATTGCCGGGATCTAGTTTTTTACCATCAATATCAAAATACACCTCACCTCTTTTACCAGAGTTGCCCGCGCGGCCAGCGATCGAGACCTCATACCCAAGCATAGATGCTTTCATAGAATATAGATGAAGATACTCATTCAGATAATCTTCTTCCATGGTGCCTCTAGCGACTGAGGGAAGTTCTTCCATGCTTACCTCTGTTTTGTCTTCTGCGTCAATTATGGCTTGAACCAGTTCTGCATCAGACATTCCTTTTGGTTCATCCTTTGCACATCCTGAGACCAAAAATAAAATCGTCAGTGGGAGTATAATAGCAAATAATTTTTTCATTATTTTTCCTTTAAAGTGATAATCCAACAAATCTTAAAATTCATAGTTCCTTAAACTACATAATTATTAATTGTTATTCAAAAATTCTATTCATGTTTATTTACCAAATAGATTACTTTTATTACGCCAAATTTTTTAACTTTTTTTATTAAACGTGTCTAAAAGAAGATAACAATTTCTTTGAACAAATTAATTACTATTTATGATATTAAAAATTTCACTTTTTATTTCACTTTTTATTGGTTTTCTTTTTGGCCAATCTGATTCTACAGGCAGAGTAAAAGGCCAAGTGCTAGATGCCGATAATCAGTTGCCTCTCATCGGTGCAAATGTAATGATTAAGTCCACCACTATCGGGACAGTCTCAGATGAAGAAGGATATTTTAGTATCAATGAAATACCAATGGGTGACTACACGGTTACAATCAGTTATATGGGCTATAAGACACAGAACAAAGCAGATATATGGATCCGACCAAATGGCTATGACTTTTTAAGTGTAAAACTTGAGTCTTCTATTATCCAGATTGATGATGTTACCGTTGAAGAGTCCTACTTTGAACGTTCCATGGTCAAGGAGTATCAGGTTGTATCATTTAACCGGGACGAGCTACGTAGATATCCAGGCTCTGGGCAAGAGATTACCCGGGTTATTAATACACTCCCTAGTGTCGCAAGTGTCGGTGAGAATCGTCAGGATATGATGGTACGAGGCGGTGGACCAACTGAGAATGGTTTTATCATTGATAATATTCCTATTCCAAGCGTATCACACTTTCAACAAGCGGATGGTAGATCAAATGGCCCGGTTGGACTTATCAACACGGATATGGTAGAGAATCTTGACTTCTTTAGTAATGGGTTTTCTTCTAAATATGGTAACAAGCTTTCAAGTTTTGGGGATATTACATATCGATCTGGAAACAGAGAAAAAGTCGAGGGTTATGGATTACTTGGCATGGGTGGTCTTGGTTATTTGGTTGAGGGTCCAATTAGCGATCGATCAACGTACATTGCATCGTATAGAATGAGCTATCTTGATATTATTGCTGATGCAATTAATGCTAGCGGGGGAATGCCCTCCTATGATGATTTTCAGGCTAAGCTAGAGTTTAGACCGAATATCTATAATACTTTTTCACTTCTTATAATCAACGGTGGAAGCCTATATGATAGAGATAGGGATGGCGCAATAGAGGTAGGTGAAACAGAGTACGGGAGATTAAAAAATCATCAAATGACAATAGGAATTAATTATAAACATATATGGAGCAAAAGGGCATACTCAAATACGAGTATATCTAATTCAATAAAGAAATCAGACGCTAACTTTTTAAATATTAATACAGACATTACGGTATTTAAAATTATCGAGAATACGGATGTGAGAAGTCTACGCCAGGTTAATCATCTTAAATTAGGACCTGAGTCAAAAATGGAATTTGGGTTTGATGCTCATATCAATGATACAGACTACAACTATTATCGAAAACTAACTAAAAGCAGTTTGTTTATTAATGAAATTCAATTTGATAGGATTGTATCAACCACTAACTATTCTTCATTTATAACATTTAAACAAAATCTATTTTCAAGGTTAATCCTATCAGCTGGAATGCGATTAGATAAGAATGATTATGAGAAAATAAATCTCTGGTCACCAAGAATTAACTGTGACTATGAACTTATTAGAGGCAAAACAAATCTCATATTTAACTCTGGTGTATATCATCAGAATCCTCCAGGTATCTATATTGCAAATGAGACATCAAACAAGTTAAAAAGTGTAAGAGCTTACCAGCATTCACTTAGCCTTGAGCATATGATATCATCCAGCACAAAACTTTCTATATCTGCATATCAGAAAAAATATAATAATAGTCCAATACTTCCTGATGCAACACTCCATAATGACCCTACCTTCTTATTTGATGAACTACGCATGTATAATGGTATCGTATCCAATGGGACCGCAGTATCTGATGGTTTGGAAATTTTGATCCAGAAAAAGAAAGCTGAAAACTTTTACGGTCTCGTAGGAGGCTCAATATTTAATTCTACATTTACAGATTATAACGGTATCAAACGTAATAGAAACCACAACTATCGCTATATTTTTAATATCGTTGGTGGCTACAGGCCAAATACAGACTGGGAATTATCCATTAGATGGTCATACTTTGGTGGTAGGCCCTATACACCGATAAATTTAGATGCATCCATCCTAGCTGATGAACAAATATTATATCAGAATGAGTTCAACGAAGAAAAGACACCAGACTATCATTCGCTATTTATTCACTACGAAAAAAGATATAATCTTAAACGAGCAAACCTTATATTGTTTTTTGAAATATGGAATACATATAACAGAAAAAATATAGAAAACTATTTCTATAGTAGGGTTAATAAGAATATTGGGGAAATAGTTTATTTTAGTACAATCCCAGTCGCCGGACTTGGTATTGAATTTTAATTAAAACAATGAAAAAAGATTTTGACATAAATAACCCTCAAGAGTGGGAAAAATTATATATCGATGGAGACACTGGTTGGGACTTAGGCGGACCCACACCCGTTTTTGTAGATATTGCAGAAAATCTTAGGCCTGCAAAGATATGCATACTTGGTTGCGGGCATGGGTATGACGCGGTTATGTTTAGCGAAAAAGGGTTTAATGTAACCGCAATAGACTTTGCCCCCGCTCCAATAAAATATATTAATGAAAAAGCTGCAGAATTATCTCTAACCATAAATACAATACAAGAAAATATTTTTAATCTGACTCCTGATTATAATAATCAGTTTGACTATATAATAGAGCAAACCTGTTTCTGTGCGATTGATCCTGACAATAGAAAAAAATATCATAATCTTGTATATAACCTTCTAAAGCCTGGAGGATTAATTATTGGACTCTGGTACCCACTTGATAAAAAACTAAGCGAAGGAGGACCTGCGTTCGGAGTATCAGAAAAAGAATTAAAAAAATTGTTTAATCAAGGATGGGAGCTAATTGAAGAGCGATTCCCAGTAAACTCGATCGAGCCAAGGTCAGGAAGAGAAAAATTAATTATATTTGAAAAAATATAGATTAGAGGAGATCTTGCTCAGGGGTTGGCTTATTTTCTAATATTTCATCTATTTCATTCATTATTTCATCATCTAATAATTCTTTATGATCAATAGATGATAAATTCTCATCAAGTTGTTTTGTATTTGTAGCGCCTAGGATGACAGTACTAACATTATTATTTTTTAGGCACCAGGCAATACTAAGTTGGGCCATTGAGATTCCTAGTTTATCAGAAATTTTACTTAACCTTGCTACTTTCTTAATGTTATTAGCACCCTCTTTTGACTCTAAATTATCTCTTAAAAATTTATAATCAGGGAGGCTCATTCTAGATCCAGTTGGTATACCATTATTATACTTACCCGTAAGAATACCAGAGGCCAGCGGTGACCATATTGTGGTACCCATTCCCTCTGAATCAAATAGACCTAGGTACTCTTTTTCTAACTTTGATCTGTGAAACATATTATACTGAGGCTGTTCCATTGACGGTGGTGTAAGACCATACTTATATGCAACTAGGTATGCCTCTCTGATTCTATCTGCAGGCCACTCTGAGGTACCCCAGTAAAGTATCTTACCCTGTTTTATCAAAACATCCATCGCCCTAACGGTCTCTTCTACAGGGGTATGAAAATCAGGTCTGTGACAAAAAAACAGATCTAAATAATCTAGTTTTAGTCGTTTTAAAGCGGCATCACATCCGTCACGAATATGTTTTGTATTAAGACCTCTCTGGGTAACCGCCTGCCCGCCAAAGAATACTTTGCTAGATACGATATATGTGTCTCTCCCTAGATCAAGCTCTTTTAGAGCATCTCCCATTATCTTTTCAGACTCACCAGCAGCATAAACTTCAGCATTATCAAAAAAATTAATACCAGCGTCATAGGCATGCTTCATTGTTTTTTTTGCTTTTACTTTATCAAGCTGAAACGAGAATGTCACCCAAGACCCATAGGAGAGTTCACTTACTCTTAAACCAGATTTTCCTAGTCTTCTGTATTCCATTTAAATTACTTTATAAAAATCATCTTTTTTGTTTCAGAAAATGTGCCAGCCTGTATCTTGTAGAGGTATACTCCCGCTGACACCGCAGCTCCATAATTATCAGTCGCATCCCATTGCACTGTTTTTGCACCTGGCTGCTGGATAGAGTTTAATAGATTTTTTACCAAATTCCCCCTCATATCATAGACAGATATATTAATCTGCTGTTGATTAGAAACAGTATAACGAATCGTTGTAACAGGATTAAAAGGATTAGGATAACTCTCAAAAAGCGCAAACTCTAGTGGCTGTGTATTTAATTGATCGATACGAAGCACAGTGTTATCTACGATTATATAACTCTGTAAATTCTTTTCTGCTAGTTCACCTGGTCCAAGATTCGTCTGGTTATTGCTCTCGTCATTTATTAGTACCCTAGCATTCCACTGTCCCTCTGTTGTTCCCATTGGAAATACAAATGCTCCTGATATACTAGCGGTTGAAAGATTACTATTAAACTGGCCCGCACTTTCCATAATCTCCCCACCATTAATAGGACCACCATTCAGGATTAGTCTTACAGTATAATCCAAAAGATAATCATCAAGATCGGTCGCACTTAACGCATAAATGACAGTTACCGCTTCAGCGCTAGTGTTTACGCTATCAGCAGATAGAGTAAAACTATTTAAATCTGGTGGAACCATTGCTGTTCCACAATCGCTTGGACAATTATCTTCAGTCTCCGGTCCACCACAGACACCATCTCCACAGCATGGATTTCCAAGAGGAACATCATCACAATCAGGAACTCCTCCACCGCCGCCTCCTCCGGCAAAGTCACCTTTCAGGCATCTTGAGAAAAATGGAAAATCATCCGTAACCATATAATAATAAACACCTTCAGGAAACTCAGGGGTAACCCCTACTCTTCCGTTGCACTCATCTAAATCACCCAGCCCTTGAACAAATTCAAAGTCTTGAGTAAAAGCACCCATTGGAATCGGTACATTTGGATTATTTTGTCCTTGCCCAGGCCCACCTGCTAAAGCAGTTAAGGTATCTGGACGGCCTTCATCTGGCTCAGACTTTAACCTCCAGCTTGGCTGAAGAGATATAAGCGCACTACTAGAATCATTTGCATCGGTATAGCCATATCTTGCATAAACAGGAAACCCATCGGAAGCCCAACCAACAAGAGTCATATTCTGTTCGTCTCCTAAAAGATCAATAAGTAGCTCAGGCATTCCATGATAATGATATTCTCCTGATGGTTGTACATGAGCGTGGTTCATATCATCACCAAAATCAAATGTTTCATGACCAAGAGCTTCGATATTCCAATTCCCTTGGCCTTGGGCCAAACTACATTCACCTTCATCATTACACCTCCCAGCAGTTGCTGGATCGAATTTTACACTATTAATTGCATAAGCTATCGCTCCAGCAGGTCCACCTGCTGGCTCGCCAGTCTCTGAGACTAATTCTGGACATAGAGTAAATGTTTCACTTACATTTTGTTCACTAATTGTATTAGGGTTATTAGGATTAGGAAAAGTTCCAACTTCATGGTTTGGAATACCATTCCCTGATAAAATTCTATTTAAATCATCTGATGTCCATGAGTAGATACTGTATGCGTTTACAGACTCATCGTCATTATAGATTTGTTCATTTATATTATCTAAAATACCATTAGTTGAATATTCGCATTCATCCTGGCCATAAACTATAAAAACAGATAAAAGTGCCAATAAATAAATTTTTTTCATTTCATATTCCATAATTAATTTGTCCAAAGCAATTGTAATAATGTTTTAGACACGCCTAGTATATAAAAGTTAAACATTAACTTTAACTTTTTTACTTTTTGACCTAGCCAAATAGTAAGTCCCGAAACCAGTAACAAGCTCAAATACAGTAAACAGTACTATGTTTACAGCAATACCACTAACAAACCCATAGCTGTGTAATCCAATTGATAAAAGATTAACGCCAAACCATGCCAATATAACAATGATGTTATTTAAGATCATACCAAGAGCAAATTTATCAGGTTTGGCCAAACCACTGAGTCGCATGTGTACCATCATTAGCTGCCATAATACGATCAAAAGAGCACCATTCTCTTTTGGATCCCATCCCCAAAATCTACCCCAAGACTGGTCGGCCCAAATCCCACCTAGTATTGTCCCAAACAATGTAAAAAACAGAGCAATAAGCGTGACCCCGAACAAATTATTATAAATACTTTTTAATCTCACACTATCTTTAGGTGTTCGTATTTTTTCAATAAGATAAAGATGACCAATCAAACCAGCCATCAAAGATGACCCATATCCTAATATGATTGTTGTAACATGTGTCGCTAGCCAGAAGTTTGAATTGAGAACAGCAACAAGCATCTCAAGTGTGTCACCATCTGCTGCATACCCAAACCCGACATAATGAAGTAGAGAGCCACTTATTGAACCAATAAAAATACCAAGCCCATCTTTCCGAAGGTATTCAATCACCACAGAAAATAAAACGATAACAAAGCCAACAAATATCACCGTTTCGTATATAGTAGAGATGGGTGGTCGGCTCATAATAATCATTCTCAAAATGATTCCATATGTATGTAGTATGAATCCCGATATCATTGACCCATAAGCAACTTTCCTAAATAAATCTGGATGAACCATCCAACTGATTCCCAATAAAATAAAACCAAATAAATAGAATATCAGGCTGATTGTAAAAAGGTTTGCCTTATTCAGCCAGCTCTCTTGCTTAAGAATAGAAAAATTGACTCTCTCACCAGGAAAAGATAATAACCCAGACTTATATAATCTGAGTGCATCATTCCCAGCGTCAGCATTTTTCTCATACCGCGCTAAGAGATACGCTTCCATTGACTTTATAATTTTATCCTGATGTGGCTCAATAATCTGACCATCAAGCAGTTCCCATGGAGATATCCAGAGGCCAGTGGAATCATTTTTTGAGGGTGGAATAATTTTTAAAGCCTTCGCGAATTCATCTTTACTGGTCTGCTGAAGATTATAAAGAAGCAGGGCCACCTCTCTCTCAGAATCAGACCAACTCTCTTCCGACTTAGTGAGTATATTTTGTGAAATATCAAAAAGTGATTCTCTGTGGCTCATAATATGCGCATAGCTGGTGAATTGCCCTGGTTGAATATGTAGTTTTTGAGCTGTTTCAGAATCATAAACAGTAAACATCGGAAGTAAACAACTAAAACTGGACACTATCTCTCTGAATTTCATCACATTTTGATATATCTCTAATAATTGAGCTTCAAATACATCCCTGTCTTCTTCCTTTTTCTCAAAAACACTTTGAATTAAATGCAGTTGATTTTGAACTCCGGGGAATATCTCGTTATAGCTATATTTGTGAAAGTTATTAGTCCACTCTAACTCCAAAACATCTAAAACCTCTGGATTTCTAATGTTAAATACCTTTTGACCTAGGCCTTTATCGGGATAAATGAAAAGATCTAGAAGCCAATCAATTGCAGAGAGCTCCTCATGTTTGATCTTCCTTTTACCATAAAACGTAAGTGCTTGGTTTCTAGCATAAGTATCTAATGGTTTTATCCTGCCACTTTCTTGAATAGGAATATCCTTTACAGAAAATTCGCCAGCATATAGCCTGGAATTTTCGAAAAACAAGATAGTCAATAAACCCAGAGTTATTAAATAATTCTTCTTCATTTTTTATTTTTCTTTAAAAGAGATGGAATGTTAGTTAACATATGTAGCAACAGTCCAATTGACATAATGATGCTAGAGATATATGGAAAGAGTCTTCCATAGTTATGGACAGCCGCTAAAACCGTAGCCTCACCATCTGCCCCTTCTATAAATGAAGCTTGGAAAAATGTATATCCCTTATGTCTAAGAGGTTTATTCATCTCAATCAGAACTGACCTAGGTATACTATTCTCTATGAGGTTTATTTTTGAGCTGTAGCTTTTTGCAACTTGAGTACCTGGATGCATAACCTTTTTAAAATCTATAAGCTCAATGGTAAAAGGTAAATATGTTTTCTTTTTTTGGATAGACATAACATATTTTTTCCCATTAATATTCATCTTAGCTGGTATAGACTGACCAAATATCAAACCGTAAATACCATCACTGTCAGTGAAACTCCCTGAAACCTGAAAAATAATACCGGGACGATTTTTCATGTCATCCTTATCTCTTGGCACTTCTATTAGGGAAAAGTTTTTTAGCATTCCCCTAAATTGAATATCAGATTGGCCAGATATGGACTCAAGGGTAGAGTTATTCATATACTCAAGAATCGTAATGTCAAAATCTAAATTCGCATGTCTTAGATTATTTCCATCTACAAAAAGAGCTTGTCCAAAAATAGTATATTGATCATAACTTTGATTAGATACATCAACAATAGCCAGCTCTGTGTTGTGGTAGTCATCAATCGTGTTAGATCTAGATCCTTCGTCAATGACCATGCTCCCTTCTGAACTAAATATTGCAGTCAGTCCCGCACCTGCAAGAAGCATAACCCCACCCAAATGAACTACAAGAATGCCAATTTTTTTTATTCTCCATAGATTCTGTTTAAATAGCATTGCTATAAGATTGATGAGCATGGTGGCTAATATTATTCTCCCGCCAAGAAGTGGGATAGGTCCAAAAAAGAAAAAATATGATGAGAAGTATCTCTGCTGTGATGCATATAATCCTATATCACGTTGCGCGACAGTCCCCACAACCACCAAAACCATCAACCAGACAAGACTATAAACAAACAGCTTTGGGCTACTTAATAACCTAATAATCTCCCTCCTCATTATTTAGTTTCGCCTATTGAAGAACAAAACTCCATAAAAGAGAATCTTAGTTCGCTAATACCCTGCTGACTAGCAGTAAGCTTAATAAAAAATGTTTTACTCACGATTGGTAACACGGCAGCTAAAATAGCTTTCTCTTTGTTAGCATCATTTACCAGTCTAAATAACCTAAATGGTCCTATTCTACTTTCACCGTTAACCGCAGAGGCTAATATTTCTTGCTCGTCAATTGGATCTAAATCAATCTGCCTACGCCAACGATTAACATTCGCTACAAGTCCTCCACTTTCGCCACTTAGTGATACAATAGATAAGTCTCCGACACCTTTTGAATAAGGAACATTAAAACTCGCAAGACGCATAGAATGACCATCTGATGGTGCCCAAGTTTCTGGTAAGCTCCAACTAAGACCACTAACATTGTTATTTTGCTTGCTCCCTTTTTCTATTTCATTCGCGAGCCCAAAATCTTTTTTTGGCATTCTATACGATTGAATATGACGACTATCATTACAGCCAGTCAAAACAAAAAACAAAAGCAGTAGAATATTAATTATTTTAAAATTATTCATTTTTCAAGATCTATTTGACTAAATCCACTATGTTAATTTGCCTTCTTAAAAGGGAAAAAATAAAGTATCAAAGCAATTAGATTTAATAATATTTCAAAGATCGTTAGCACTTTATTTTCCATATAAAATAGGATATATGGAGGTATAAGCATCTGCCAAATTGGTATGTTTCCATTTTCAGGTGATATATCAAATAAATAGTAGTCAGTATTATTGAAGGGATACAGCCACTTTACACCAACCGTTCTTGCGGTAATGTAATCAGTGAAAAGATGTAAAAAACTTCCAATAAAAATTATACTAGAAATTGTTTTATATTCATTGTTGCCATTAATGTGGCCAAGAATCCACCCCCCACTACATAAAACAACCCAAAATATTGGAGTATGGAGAATACTGTGGTGATCCACAACCGAGCTTGACCATAATCCATCTATGTCAGGGATTACAGCTGCGAGTAACCACAACAGAATCCACTTTTTTTCAAAAAGGTTTGTCTTTGCTAAAATATATCCAGATGCTATGTGAGAGTTAATAAACATTCTGGCAATAAAATCTCATTATTTAATCTGGTTTTTAGTTTTTCTTTCTGCGACTTCTCTTTTGGGAACCAGCACGTCTCCATCTATTTTTTTTAGGCCTATCTTTTTTATAAAAACTTCTATTCGCTTTTGTCTTTTTAGAATTAGGTGCCTCGCGCGAGACCTCAACCTTAACATTTACGCGATTGAATTTTGTTCCATTTAGAGAATCTATTAACTTGTCTGATACTGAGGAATCGATCTCAAAAAAAGAGAATGTTTTCATTATCTCAATTTTTCCTATTTCAACATCTCCTGAGTCTAGGCTTTCATTAATAATACCTATTAGACCAACAGGGTTTATTCTGTTTTTAGATCCGAGATTAATATAAAAACGAGTAAAGCCTTTTCTGTTTCTATCACGATTCCGACCTGGTTTTCTATCGTTCTTATTCCTAGTAGAATTTTTGCCAGAGATATTCACATCTCTAGCATTTTTATAGTATGAAATAAAGCGATTGAACTCTGCTGAAACAAAATGTTTTACTAATTCTTCTCTATCAAGGCCCTCTAGCTTTTCATTTATCGTAGACAAAAATGGTTCTATCTTCTCATTGTCTACTTCAATATTTTTTATTTTATCTATAAGTGCATATAACTGTTTTTTACATATATCATCACCTGTAGGAACGAGCTCTTTTGAAAAAGAAATACCTGATATTCGTTCAATATCTTTTAATCTTCTTGTTTCTCGAGAGTGAATTATAACGATAGATATCCCTTTCCTCCCGGCTCTTCCAGTTCGCCCACTTCTGTGTGTGTATATCTCTGGGTCATCAGGCAAATTATAATTAATAATATGGGACAGATTATTAACATCAAGCCCTCGTGAGGCCACGTCCGTGGCTACCAATATTTGTAGCTGAGCTTTTCTAAATCTATTCATCACATCATCGCGCTGGCCCTGAGAAAGATCTCCATGTAAAGCGTCAGCATTATAGCCATCTACCATTAGCCTGTTTGAGACATCCTTTGTCTCTCTTCGTGTCCTGCAAAATACTATACCATAAATATTCGGGTTGATATCGGCGATACGTTTGACAACTTCGTATCTGTCTTTGGCCTGGACCATGTAATACATATGAGATACATTCGTTGCCGCTGTATTGATCGGATCTACAGCAACAGTTACCGGATTGTTCATGTATTCTTTTATAATCGAGGTTACCTTTTTTGGCATAGTTGCTGAAAAAAGTAGTTTCTGGTTTTGTCCAGAAGCTTTTGAGAGGATAAAGTCTAGATCTTCTTTAAAACCCATACTGAGCATCTCATCAGCTTCATCTAGTACAACCCTCTCAACTCGACCAAGAAGAAGTTTTTTCCTTTTAATTAGGTCTTTTGTCCTTCCTGGCGTTCCAATTACAATTTGCGCTCCTCTATTAAGTGCTCTTATTTGCGTCTCAATTCTTGTACCACCATAGACAGGGACAATGCCTATCTTATTTACATATTTCGCATATTTCTTTAGGTCGCTTGTTATCTGCATGCAGAGCTCTCTAGTAGGACATAAAATGAGTGTCTGTGTTTTCTTGTCTGCCAGATCTGTCAAATGAATAGACGGTATTCCAAAGGCCGCTGTCTTACCTGTGCCCGTTTGGGCAGAACCAATAAGATCTTGGTCTGAATCCATTAACAATGGTATCGTCTTAGACTGGATCGGTGTGGGCTTGATAAAACCCAGCTCATTAAGAGCCTTCGTAATATCTTTATTTAGTTTTACGTCTAAAAAGGTCTGCATTTTTATATTTTCTCTCGACTGTTTTATTTATTATTGCTAAATCAGTCTAAGAAACATCACCAGATATGAAAATCTAATAGTGAGCCTATAAGGCTGCGTTAGGCCCGGAATTTAGTTGTTTTATTCTTAGGTCACTATGGAATTGGGCCAACAATAAAATCCATTCGAATCTCTTGCCCAAAGTCTGGAGTAAATTTTTGGATAACGCTCTGATTGAGGTTATAGATACCTAGCTCTCCGCTAACACCAACAGAGTCTTTCTCCTGCCACCATAGTCTATCAATTCCATTTTCTTTAGTGTCCGTAAAAATAAACTGGTATTGCCCTGGCTCAAGGTCAATTTTAATATCGTAATTAGTGCTATCAAAAAAAGTGGATTCAGAATAAAAAATATTCCCATAATAATCTCGAATCTCATACGTGTTTTCCTTTGACCTATTAAGATTATTTGTAGTTAATTTTAATAAAAACTCACTAGGTAACGAGCGGGGTATTTTAACCTGAGTGAAAAGTATATTATCAACTGGACTCTCATCTTCTCGACCATTTATTGAAAACGCTTGAACAAAAAACTTCTGGTCAAGCCTCAGGCCAGACCAATCGTTTATCGGTAACTCAATTGTCATTTCTTCAAGATACTGAATACTACCTCGCCATCTGTAGATTGCTCTTTTTCCTGATTCAAGACCGTAAACAAACTTTATTCTACGAATATCCTCTGAACCAATATTTTTTACAATGACTCTCGGATTTGAGAGTGTAGGATTGATCCTTGAGTATTGGTCTTTTGAACTTGGATTAATAATATCTAATACTTCTAGGTTTCTTTTGAAATTTGGTGGACCAAAAGAAAATAGCTGGTGGCTCATCCTGTAGATTCCTTTGGTTTCTTTGTCATCAATCATTTTTTCAATCTCATAATCGATGGATATTGTCTGACCAGGGTTAACCAAATCAGTAAGTTCAAAAACATACTCGTCTACTTTTGTACCCGGGCACCACCCTGCCCTGTCATATGGCCAAGTTCCTCCCTGCGGGTATATCGGATTATTCCCACAATCTTTCCATACGTTCCAGGTAAACTCTTTAAGGCCATTAATGATATAAGAGTGAGATTTGTTTATCCACTCACAGCAATATTTTGGCCCCTCATGTCCGTGACCGGAGATAATTGCCTTTATACTAAATGCAGACGCTAAAGGGTCTAAATCGACTTGCTTGGTTTTTAAGACCTTGTTATTTGATATATCACCATATTGATATGTATAGCCGTAGTGATCATCATAATCTCCAAGAGGGTAAATATTTTTTACAGACATCTGATCTCTGAATGGTACCCCAGTGATAAAATAAAATTTCAGATCTAGCAGTTCTTGGTTATTGCCGATATGTAAATCCAATTTCCCCTTTAATAGTGGTGCGTAGTCTGAAAGATCATAAACCCATTGCCAACCATCTGCCCCACCCATTACCAGTCTTTTCCCATATGGAGTCACAAAACTTCCTAGTTTAAAGACCTCGGTTGTATCATCATTCGGAACATGTAGCAGCGCATCCCAGATATAATCCCACTCTCCACAATCAAACTTATCTCCTTTCGTTGCGGGGTCACATTTAAGGGTTTGCACCATTAATATTTTTCTCCATGACCACTCCTCATCAGGAAAGTCAATCGTTGCCTTATACTGTGCGACCCAACCCTCAGGACTAGGAGTCTCAAAGCTGATAGGATGAATAACTAAAGTATCCTCAGCATTAGCGCTATCAGCAAACCAAAGAATTATTAGAGTAATTATATATATAAGATATTTAGAAGTATTAAAAAAAATGATATCTCTAGGGCTGCTTGCGCGTAAAAACAGGTTTTAATTGTTCTGATAAAGACGGGTCATATTTATAACCAGCCATATTAAAATCTAAGATACTACTTGTATCCTCAATCCTATTTTCAATAACAAACCTGGCCATCATGCCTCTAGCTTTTTTAGCAAAAAAGGATATCATTCTAGTTTTTCCATTTTTTATTTCTTTAAACTCAGGAGTAACAATATTTGCATTTAGCGAGCTGTTATTGATGGACTTAAAATACTCATTAGATGCACAATTGAGCACTGTTTTATCTTTGTGAGTCGCTAAATCTTGTGTGATTATTTCAGATATACTATTGCCCCAAAATTCATATAAGTTTTTACCTTTTTTATTATCAAGTTTTGTGCCCATCTCAAGTCTATATGGTAGCATAAGATCAAGTGGTTTTAATAAACCGTATAAGCCAGAAAGAATGCGCACTCTATCTTGAGAAAAGATCATGTCTTTCTCTGATAAAGTATCAGCATCAAGTCCATTATAGGTATCACCTTTAAATGAGTACGCTGCCTGCCTAGATGTCTCAGGCGAAAAGTCTGATGTCCAAGACTGAAATCTCTCCCAATTTAATTCAGAAAGGTTTTGGCTTATTCCCATTAGAGATTGTAAGCCAACTGGATCCAACGATTTTAATATTGTTACCAAATCTTTTGATTGATCTAAAAATACAGGCCTAGTGTATGCGCTTCCATTAGCAACACATTCTGATGATAGTTTTTTTGCGGGTGATAGTACTGTAATCATACCCAAATTTATAAAAAGATCTCGTAAAATATAAAATATATGTTCAAAAAATAAACTATTGTCTTGTTGTTAGTCTATAGTGGGATATAACAAACTGTATTTGATGACAAAATCATAATAAAAATAAAACACGTCAGTAAAGGGCCAAGATAAGCACGCCCAGTCATTCTATAAAAATAACGATTAAAAATAGGCAAAATAAATATCATTGGCACGACACCAAAAAGCAGGTTAACATATAACCACTGAAGGTTCGTCTCAATCCAAAATATTTTTCCAGTAAATAACAAACAAAGATATTGGATCAAAATTATAATAATCAAACCTAGGGTAGTAGCAAATCCTGAAAAAAACATTCCTTTACCCTCTCTCATTCCTTTGTAGAATATTGATCCATTTACTCTTAGCGAGTTTGAGAAGAAAAAGATAAAAAACAGTGGAGCATACATCAGCCATACAATTAAAATATCTGCCTGAAAAGTTCGAACACCAATAAATAAGACTCTATAGTCAACATGAAACAGGTAATAGATGAAAGATAGAAAACCGAAATAAAAAATAAAAACTAAAAGTGCAAGTGTGATAGTTTTTCCTAATTCTTTTTTAGATATAGAAAGCATAGTTGCTATAGTTTTTTTATCGGAATCTGAATGAAAAAATTTATTATTAATAAAGAAAATTATTAGTCCAATTATGCCATTGAAAATCGCCCATAGCATTATAGCATTATTCATACGCTGAGGGAAAAACCATGTCGCAACTCTCGTAGAGGCATCTGTGAAAATTTTAAGTGAAAGATCTGACATCGGGATAAACGAAATACTAGCAATAAGAGCAGTAAAGAAAAAAATTATCCAAAAGGTTGTTCGAGCTTGACCAATAGGTCTCGGTAAACTTTCTGCCATAGGTTTTTTTATTGATCTAAATATCCTAGACCCAATAAATAATTTCGCTAGGGGTACAATCATAAGCATTGAACAAATCAGTGATACCAATGTAAAAAGTTCTTTCCAATGCCAGGTCTGATTATTTGTATCAATATATTCAGCTAATGAAAAAACTCTCTGAAAATAATCTAGCTGGTTTTTTGTTGCCTCTGGACTGTAAGGCTGAAAAGGATGCAATAGTTTTTCATTGTGTACAATTCTGAGGGTTCTATTTTCAATACCTCCATAATATTTCCCAATCGATAATTCGTCCTTGATTTTTTCATTCTTTTGGAGTCCTGAATTAACTAGCCCAATTGCCTCTGGAGCATAGCGCATGTCTCCATCTCCATTTATATTTCGAAATGCTCCCTCATCATAATAGGCATAACTGAGCCCTGTATTTGACCTGATAAACTTTATATTTTTTTCTTCTAAACCTCTGTAGAGCATCCCCGATATATAGATCGAGTGTAGCTTGCTCTTTCTATTTTTAGATATTGCTTCTTTTCCAAAATACTGTGCCCCACGAGCTACAGCAAGACCACCTGCAGAGTGCCCTGTTGCTGCTATCTTACTTTTATCTATATAGTTTAGGTTTGAGGTGTTATAGATATAGTCAACGATTGCATACATTCCATATCCTTCGGAGGATGCAGATGTCTTACTCATTGATGAGCTGGAAAATCCCTGAGCGTATGGGTCTATTGAAATAACAACGATACCCCTACGAGATAATTCAATAGAAATATTTGAGAGTGTCTCCTTCGAGCGCTGGAATCCAGGTATGACAATTACAAGAGGAGCGGGGTTTTTTTGTGTGGCAGTTTTAGGCTTAAACAAATCTGCGACCAATAGCTGCCCATTTTGGGTAGGAAATTTTATTGTTTGAACATCAACTCTGCCTCCAGAGCTCTGTACAACTGACGCAAAAAAACTTGATATAAGAATTAAAGTGGCTAGAATTACCACTGTTGACAAACTACTCCGCTTATGTTTTTGCATTGTATTACTTCTAAGGCGTTTAATATCCAATAATTGATAGTGCAAATTGGGAGATGTCTGTGTCGTCAACAAAACCATCTTCATTAATATCCGATATCACATTGTAGATGCTCTGATCAATAATCTGATCGGAAATATATAACAAGTCTAAGATATTAGACTGACCATCAAAGTCAATGTCTCCTATTTGAGCAGTAACCGTAAACAAGTCAAAAAATTCAATTATTTCCTGGCTAGAGTTTATGTCCATATTGCCATAAGACCCTGGCCAGTCATGGCCACCATTGATAACCTTATAGAGCCAGACCTCATTTCCACCTATTCCGTCTGTGTATTTATCGCTGATTATATAACTACCATCAGACTGATTTAGATTCGGAAGTTCATTACTCTCAAAATTCATACAATTATTTTCAGTCGCCCAGAAATTGAATGTTGGCATCACAGCTATATAGTTACCCCACCCTCCAGAGTCATTGTAGTCACCCTCCCACCAAGTGACATTATCATTTGTACCATGAATCTCAAACACAGGTCTAGGAAATGCTGGACTACAACTATCGTATATCCACTCCATCATACAACCCGCCACAGGGGCGATAGCCTGTATAATATCTGATGCTTGGCAGGCTAATAGATAGCTCATGTCTCCTCCATTAGACATCCCCGTGCTAAATATATTATAATCAGTTAAGTTATACTCTTGAACGATATAAGAACTGAGAACACGAATAAATTGTACATCATCAACCCCAATAAAAGCATGAAAAGAATACCCAACATTCCAAAAAGCATTGCCGCTATCATCTGTTGTACCCTGTGGATAGCATGCAATAAAATTATGCTCCTCTGCCAGATCGTTGAACTCGGAGTAGTCCATGATCCCACTAGCAGAACCTGAATATCCATGTAAAACAAAAATGAGAGGCGTATTAAGATCCACTTCATCGGGTACATAGAGGTAGTATTCTCTAGATATTCCTCCTATGCCACCAACATTTATCGTATGATATTCTGCCTGAGCCCAAATAATATTTATTAAAGAAAAAAAAGAAAAAAACGTTAGCTTAAATTTCACTGAATTAGAGGTTAATTCTTTTTATCAAAAAAAGGAGACTCAAGGAAAGCTTGTAAACCTCTCTCAACCTTCTTTAGAAGATTATCGGCATCAATTTTTCTCTTTAAAATTTCCCTAGGATGAACTTTGTAATTATTTTCAATCATTTGATTAAAATATATACAGAATTATAAACCTAAAAAAGAATGTTATTGCTAGTCTACACTTGATAAAAACCAGACAAGCCTTATTCTTTCTTTTAACCATTCTAAATTGTTTGGGATCTTATTTTCTTGCTCCCAACTCTGATACAACGGTATGATAAACGGACCTAATTTAATGCCACTTGCCATATAATATTTTTCTGGCAAGCTTTGCCCTGAAGCAACATCAAAAAATAGTTTACCTGGCATTTTCGGTACAGTCTGATCAACCCTCATC
>Ga0208766_1000542_pt1 | contig 20762 bp, 10 predicted proteins | sample ETN01SmetaG_3_FD_185792 | JGI IMG/M metagenome (GOLD analysis project Ga0208766, IMG submission 185792) | Marine microbial and viral communities from oxygen minimum zone, Eastern Pacific Ocean - ETNP2014F12-01SV263 (SPAdes) (version 2) | ecosystem: Environmental > Aquatic > Marine > Oceanic ... | reverse complement strand
AGAAGGTTGCCCATCTAGGCCTTTTCTTTTTACTAGAACTCTCCTTTGTTCTACTAGAATCTCTTTTATATAATGCCTTTTCAAATGGCAACCTCGAGTATTCTTTGTTTTTAATATTATATTTGAAATATAGTTTATTTTTTGCGTCAATTATTTTACCCTTGGAATCATTGACCAACATTTTTGCATAAAACCTTTTTGCTTCTGTTTTTTCTGTGTGGTGTGAAATGCTAGGGCCAAAAATAAACGCATCTAATTTATTGATAGGACCGACATATGGAATATCAAAGCTCATAGATAGCTCCATAGATACTTGCTGACCTACTTGTGCTATTACACAAGTAGAAGATATCAAAATTAAAAAAGCAGATGGTTTTATATATGTAAACAAATATTATTAGATATTGGGACTATTAAAATAGTCACCGATTTTTTAAGACCAGGGTGTTTTGATACAGCTCTCCATTTTCCAAAACGTATATTGTTTGGTTTGAAGGAATATTATTAAACGATTGGTTGATTCCACTTGGCCATTTTATTTCTATTTTATCAATTTTGTTTTCTGACCCTAAACCAAAATACAATTCTTTTGCGTGTGATGAAAAATATCCTTGACCAGAAACTAGCGACTGAGAGAACACATCGTTCGCTGTATGAATAACAACTTGAGAACCAAAACCATCTTTATTTGATTTAACACCTTCTAATCTAACCTTGATCCAGCGGTTGTTGTTTTTAGTTTCATTATGAAATAGAACCCCCTTCCCTTGATATTTATCAAATATATTATTTCCAGAACCATCTTCTACCTGCTGTCCATTAACGGTAACAAACATATCAACCATACCATCGTTATCATAATCTGCATATATTGCTGATCGATGAATACGGTTTCCTGCGCTCAGGACACCAGAATTTTCTGTAACATCTTTAAATCTTCCGCTACCATCATTTTCAAAAAGTTGATTTGATTGTCTGTTGTCACCGCTAACGGAGTTTAAATGACCATTTGCAAAAAAGAGATCCAAATCTTTATCATTGTCTAAGTCATACAGCCCCGGAGCCCAGCTAACTTTTGGCCATGTTAGCTTATGTAAAAGTGGCGACTCAAAGTCTTGAACAAAAATAGCATTTTTTAATTTTCCATCATTACTTGATTCGTTGTCTAGCAGCATTGCTAGGGTATTTACTTCAGCAGCATAATTAGTATATACAACATCTGTTAACCCATCTTTATTAATGTCCCCCAAAGCTATACCCATGCTTCCATCTGTTGTGCTTAAACCGCTAGGGCCGGAAAACTGTTTAAATGTTCCATCGCCTTTATTTAAATAAAAACCATTTGCATCTGTATCATTGGTTACAAAAAGATCAGGCAGCCTATCCCCGTTAAAATCGTTAAAAACCGCCTGCATTGATTTCCTGGATGCGTCATCTAAAATACCGGTTGTTTTAGTAGCATCAGTGAATGTTCCATTGCCATTATTCTTATATAATATATTTGGTATTCCACCAAAATCCATTGGGAAGCGCAAGCTGGTAAACTTTGGCCTCCTAGAAAAGTCAACATATCCAGTAACATATAAATCTAAATCCCCATCATTATCATAGTCTCCCCAGGCTGAGCCACCATACCATTTATCTTTAATTTCACCATGAAAAGCTTCTTGTGTAACATCTGAAAAAGTTTTGTTTTTATTATTTTTATATAGTTTAAAATTCCCATAATTAGTAACAAATAGATCTGGAAACCCATCGTTATTATAATCAGCGGAAGATACCGCCATTCCCTCACCGTCATCTTCAGCTCCAGATTTATTTACTTTGGTGAACTTACCACTGCCAATATTTTCATATAGGGCATTGGTCACGCTTGCATCACCCTGACAGTTAACTAAATAAAGATCCCAATCACCATCCTGATCATAATCAATCCACGCCGCACCCGAACCATTCATTTTTATTAGATGGATATTTGCAAACTCATCCATGGTCATTAGACGCCCATTTGATTTCCAGTATTCTTTTTCCTGTTCAAAAACTAGATTTAACCCTTCATTTGTAGATGCGCCAATTACCGTGGGGCCAATTTCACACCACCTTGGCCTCGGGGCATGGTGAATAAAATCTATCCCAGAAGAACTGGATAAATCTTTTAGTTTGATGGATGTGCTTTGCTGAGCAAATACTATATTATGATTTATTACATTTAAGATAATTATCAATAAAAGATATATATAATGAGTAGTCATTTTTTCTTTAGCCCTAATGCTATATGTAAATAATTTACTATTTAAGCTGAACATTCGTTTCCTTAATAATTGAATTAATTTTTTCGTCCTCTTTTATAAAATCTGATAAAGGAATAAAATCAAATTCAATAGAGTTCATAGTTTTCCCTAGTTCTTCTCGCGTAGATTGTAGCTCTTGTTTAATTTTTTTAATTCGTTGTGTCATATCGTAATTACCTGAATACATTTTTTCTAAACTTATTGAAGCTCCACCATGTAGAAGGTCGAGTGTTTCATCAATAAATTTTTCACGCTCAATAAGCATACTTATATCCCTTAAAGATGAATCAATATGAGCTATGTTGATTTTAGTTGATACAATTGATTGTCCATATTCACCTAGGCTGTATATAAAAGCCCCATCATCGCTGACTTTTGTTTTTCTTGGTATTTCTTTATGTCCACTAACAAATATAAAATCTGCTTCTAAGAGACCCTTTTTTAACTGCATGCTTTGTTCACGGGTACCATTAAACATAATAGCTTGGTAACTAGTTTTTTTTGCGAGAGTTTTTAATATCTTTTGCCCAGCCATAATAGGATCAGTAACTGTATAGTCTGTATTAAAACTGATATTATTAGATAATCCAACTATTCCAATCTTGAATCCATTTCTTGTAATAATCAGATATGGATTAAATGCAAGCTTCCCAGATTTTTTATCTATTATATTTGCAGAGATAAATGGAAAGTTGGCGAGCTTTTCCATTCTTCTTACCTCATCTTTAATAGATAAATCGTCTATTCCAACATTGAATGCGTCATAACCTATTTTATTATAACTTTTAATTAAGGCTTCATTATTAGCGCTTTCAGCAAATAAATTGCCAGCATCAATAATTATTGGATTTATATTTTCTTTTACATTATTTATATAAGTAGATCGCCTGGCTACACCCCCCAAGCTTCCTCGCCGCATCTTTTTAGGAAATAATTCACCCTGTACATTTCCAGTTGCTAGAAATGAAAAACTTCCTGACACAACATCGTCTTTATCACAAGAAAATGATGCAATCAATGCGATTGTAAATAAGCAGATTTTTTTCTTCCACATAAATCAGAATCAAAAATTTAATTATTTTTAATTTTATTTAAGTATTTAATTGCAGAAATATTATTTGGTTCAAATCCCAAAACGCGCTCCCAAGCATATATTGCATTGTTTTTTTGATTAGAAAGTGCGTACACAACTCCCATGTTTAACCATGTATCTATTAATTCAGGATTTTTTTCAACAATATAATTATAAGTATTTAATGCTTTTGCGGTATCTTTTTGTAATAAATATAAATTTGCCACATTGTTCCATATATCATAATTATCTGGATCAAGAAACAATGCAACCCGGTATGAATGCATAGAGTCGTTAAACCGCCCTGCTTTTCTAAGAGCGAATGCTAAGGCAGCGTAGGAATAAGGGTCGTCAGGCAGGGCCCTTATGGTGTTTTCTAGGTGATCTATTTTTGCTTGAGCAGCACGCACATTCTCTGCTTTATCTAAATATTTTTGGCCTTCAATCTTTTGACCAGATTGAATCAGGGCCCTTCCAAGATTATAGTGTGCCCCATGGTGCCAAGGCCATTCTTTTATTGTTTTTCTAAGGCTATATATTGCTTCTTTTCCCCGATCCATTTGTACAAGAATAGTGCTATACACATATTGATACTCTACATTGTTTGGTTCAAGCGCATATGCTCTACTTGCCAGCTGAAGTGCCTTATTTAAATTTCCCTCATCTTCTTCTAGCTGAGCCAAGTTTAAATAGGCAGATGCGTAATTATTATCAAGTTCTATTGAATGGCGAAAACAAATTCTTGCACTATCTGTTTTTCCAAGCTCTACATACGCTCTACCTAATGCCCTATACGGGATACTCGTTTTATTTTGAATTAATTCTTTTTTATAGTATTCAACTGCTTGGCTAAAATTTTGCTGTCTAAAAGCATTGTTGCCTAGGTTGTTCCAAGCGCCGATATAGTTAGGGTTTATATTTATTGTATTATTATAAGCTTTTTCAGCCTTAACAAACCTTCCAAGCTCTGAAAAAACCCTGCCTTTAAAAAAATACACATCATCTTTGTTTATACCGTATGATTCTGCGCTATCAGCTAAAATTAAAGCTTTTTTAAAGTCATGTTTTTTTAAAAACTGATTTCCCTGCATTAAAAAATAATCTACTGTTGGATTTCTTTTATTTGGGTTATAAACGCGCTTTTGATCATCTTTGGAGCATGAGAATAAAAGCGATAGCGCCAGAACGGTCTTTATTGAATAATTAATTTGTGTTTTCCTCAACTATTACTATTTCTTGTGAAGATTGAATATCAAGAAATATATCTATTTTGTTATTTGGCCAATATACATATAAGCTGTCAACCATTTGATTGTTTCCGAGACCAAATGTTATAGTTGTTTCAGAGTGTGACATAAAACTTGATCCCGTCTTAACTTTTCTAATCATTCGATTCTCTTTCGTGGTTGCAATTAGCTTTGTGCCTATTCCATTTCGGTTACTATATAGTGATTTAATTTTAACTCTTAAATAATTATTGAGATTATTATTTCTTATAAGATGAACAGGGCCATTATTTTCTGTCACTAAAATATCTAACGTTCCGTTATTATCGTAATCTGCATATGCGGCCCCTCTTCCAACTATTGGTTTTGAAAGAGGCCCTCCAATTAAAGGAACAATGTCGCTAAACACACCTTCTCCATCATTAAGAAATAAATGGCTGGGCTCTCGATAAAAAATACCATCTTGTGTTTCTTCTATCCCCATTTGAACATGACCATTTGCAGTATATAAATCTAAATCACCGTCAAGATCAACATCCAAAAGAAACAACCCAAACGTTAAGGTCATGAGACTTGGACGACCAACTTTAGATATAGCAGATATATCTTCAAAAAACTGTCCGTTCGAATGCCTAAAAACGCTTATCATCTCTTTGGAAAAGTTTCCAACAAAAATTGTTTCCTTCCCAGATTTATCAATCACCCCAACATCAATTCCCATTCCAGCCCTTGCCCTACCATTTTCATCATATGCAACCCCGCTTATAGCTCCAATTTCATTAAAAGTGCCATCCCCATTATTTTGGTATAAAAGATCTCTTTGTGTGTCGCTAGCAATTGCTAAATCTGGCCAACCATCATTATTAAAATCTAATTCGGATGCACCCAACATTTTACCAGGCGAAGGGAGGAAGCCAGCAGCCTTTGTTTTATTACTAAAAGTCCCATCTCCATTGTTTTGATAAAATAGGCTAGCTGTACCGTTATATAGTTCCGGAGTGCAGTAGTTTTTTGTGCTCCCATCTAAAGTACACCAAATATCATTCGAAGGACTCCAATCCACATAGCTTCCTACAAATAAGTCAAGATAACCATCTTTATTTGCATCAAAAAAGATTGATGTTGTACTCCAAAGAGAATCTTTTCCCAGCCCACTATCATTGCTCACATTGATAAAAACCCCGTTATCATTTCTAAACAGATAGTTGCTCCATATGGTTGTAAAGAAAAAATCATCATCGTCATCATTATCATAATCTGCAATACAAACTCCGAAACCATATGTATATATTTCTCCAAGTCCAGCTTCACTTGTAACGTTCTTAAATGTCCCATCTTTATTATTTTCATATAAAAACAATGAAGGGTAGGGGGGAGCTGATTTGCTTGGCCAACTGCCCCCACCAACTAAAAGAATATCAACCCATCCATCAGAATTATAATCAATAAAACCACACCCAGAACCCATAGACTCTGGGAACCATTTGTCTCCAATTGATCCAGAAACATGTTTAAAACCCCCTAGTCCCGCATTTTCTGTAACATCTGTAAAGCTAAGAGATGGTTTTTTGCTAGAATCCGTTATGGGTTTTTCGCATGATAATAATACAATTATGAGGGGGAGTCTTTTAATACAAAACTTGAGCATCTATTCATTTACTGTTTTCAGGTATTCAATAATTGTATTATTGTTAGGTTCATATTTAAGAGCCGCTTTCCAAGAATCACGCGCTTTATTTATTCTGCCAGAGCTTGCATACACGACTCCCAGGTTTTGCCAAACATCAATCATGGTAGAGTCTAAAGATAGAATGGTTTGATATCTTATGATAGCATCCACAGTATCTCCCAACATTAGGCTTAAATTAGCTATATTGTTTTGCACAGCTAAGCTCATTGGTTTTATTGATAATCCAACCAAAAAAGCGTCTCTTGCTTCATTTATTCTTCCCATGGCATTTAATGAATTACCCAGGTTAATCCACAACATAAATTGATCTGGGTTCATATTGGCAAGATTGCGCCAATTTTCCACTTCTTGTATACCTTTTTGAAGGTCTTTAGCTTTGGTTATATAATATTCACTTTGTGTTTTATTTCCAGCCCTAAACAAGGCTTGGCCCAAGTTATGGTGAGCCCAATAGTGCCAAGGCTTATTATTAACCACCTCATTAAAAAACGCTATAGATAATTTTGGCTCTCCATTTAGAAGCAAAAGAGAACCCATAAAATATTTATAATCAATATTATCAGGATCTATTTCCAGGCCTTTTTTAGCATACGTTATTGCTTCACTAATATCTCCAGCATCTTTTTTAAGGTGGCTCAACCTCATATAGGCCGGCGCAAAAATCTTATTAATATGAATTGCTTTTTCAAAAGAAATAAGCGCGCTGTCTGGTTTTCCCAATTCTGAATAAGCCTTACCTATTTGCACCATTGTTTCAGCGGATGGATGTATTTCCATTTCATTATTGTAGCTATTTATAGCTAGAGGTGTTTTATTCTGCCGCAAATAGTTTGTCCCAATGTTAAACCAGGCGCCTTGGTATTTATCATCTAATGATATTACTTCACGATAGGCATTTTCCGCTTCAATAAATCTTGAAAGCTTGGTTAAAACTCTACCTTTAAGAAAATGTATATCAGGCGTAGATGGGCTGCGAGATATGACGCTGTCAGCTATAGAAAGAGCAGCGTTATAGTAACCACCCCTAAATGCATTTTCAGCCTGAAAAATTAATCTTGCAATTTCTGGATCTGACACATTATTACTATTACACGAAACAAATATCATAATAGCGAGTAAAGATGCTTTAAAAAAAGATTTTCTCATGATCATCTTACCAACTTAAGCTATTTTTATAATTATCTTGAAGAATAATGATTTAGAATACTTAAGGCCTAATAGACATTTTTTCAGGATTCCACCTAATCGGTTTTTGTTTAAGAAAGCTGGTGTTATTAAGTATAGCTGGAGCAGCGGCTCTAAAGCCATATATAGAATCTTCTATTACCTTACCATCGCCCCGTATAGAATTAAAAAAATTAATAAAGTGATCAAACCGCTCATCATAATTATCGGGTAATTGAAATTCAAACACATTCTTTTCATCATTATCCGAACTGCTATCCACATAATATTTTTTATAATTATCTGAGATTTGTTTTTTAATAGAATTCGAGAAAGTTCTAACGGAATTATACCCCTCTACAAGCTGTTTTCTTGTAGGGTTCAAGCGTGGATTTTTTGTTATTTTAAGACTGCGAAAACCAAGGTCCATCACGCCTTCACTTCCGATTAACTTCATGTCTGTTCCACCACCACCACCATGAGCAAAGTTGGTTTGCAAAGATAAATTAAAGGCCGGGTGATTATCTGTTTTTGGATAATCACAAACACCAAGCATTATATCGGGAACATCTCTTCCATCTTCCCAAAAACGCAACCCACCTGTTGCTATCACTCGCTCCGGTCCTTTTGAAGAAAGAATATGGTGTAGGCCAGAAAAAAGATGTACAAACAAATCTCCAGCAACCCCCGTGCCGTATTCCCAATAATTACGCCAACGGAAAAATCTAATAGGGTCAAATTCATGTTTTTTATTACCCTTTGTAAAGCGCTCCCAGTCTATTGTATTTAAAGAAGCATCTGGGGGTATTGTATATTGCCAAGCGCCAATTGAAGAATTACGGTTATATCTTGCTTCAATCATATTAAGTGTTCCAATTGCCCCAGATGAAAACTGTTTTCTGGCTTCTTCAAAGACTATTGAGCTAACAAATTGACTACCAACTTGAAAAACACGACCTGAGTCTTTATGTGCTTTAATAATTTTTTTTCCATCAGATAGATTTTGAACCATTGGCTTTTCGCAGTACACATGTTTACCAGCCCTTAAAGCCTCTATAGCAATTTTTGCATGCCAATGATCCGGTGTACATATTAAGACAGCATCTATATCGTTATTGTTTATAATATCTTTATAATCGCGTGTGCAAATAATTTTTTCTCCAAAAACTTCTTTTGAATGATTTAAGCGACCGGTATATAAATCGCATACCCCAATTAATTCTACACCGGGCACAGATAATGCTGTTATGGTATCTATAAAGCCGATTATACCCATACCAATTGTCCCAATTTGTATTCGATCATTTGGAGCAACAGCTTTAAGGTTTCTTTTTAATAGAGCTTTTTTTTGTTGATCAATTACAGCTGCAGGTAAAGAGCTTGATGATAAAGCAATTAAAGTAGAGAAGTTTTTAAGAAATAGCCGCCTAGACGATTTTGATGACATTATAAACCAGTTGCGATTTTAGCTATAATCTCCATTTAGTTGTTCTCGAACCTTTTCTAATAATTTTTTTGTAGCGCTTATGCCATCCATTTCACTTAACTCAGGACCTTCATATTCAATCCCTATATAACCGCGGTAACCAGCATCAAGCACAATCTTCATCATTTTGTAATAGTCCGTATCTTTTTCATTGCCATCATCATTAAACTCATGACTTTTTGCGCTAACAGCCTTAGCATACGGCATTAGTTCTTGCACGCCAAGATACCTATCGTACCATTCCTTGCCTTTATCATCCCATGTTCCTAAATAAAAATTTCCAAAATCTGGAAGAGTGCCGCAATGTGGGTGATTAACCATATCCATTACCCCAGAAAGCCATTTTCCGTTGCTTGACAAGCCCCCATGGTTTTCAACAATAATATTAATATTGTTTTTAGCTCCATATTCTGTAAGTCGACTTAATCCATCAGCCGCAAGCTTCATCTGTTCGTCATATTCGCCCTTGCTTTGGGCATTAACTCTAATGGAATGACAGCCAAGGTATTTCGCCGCCTCAACCCATCTATAATGGTTTTCAATCGCCTTGGTTCTTTCTGAACCATTGGGATCACCTAGGTATCCTTCTCCATCACACATTATCAATAAACTTTTTACCCCCTCAGAATCAGCAATGTTTTTCATTTCCTTTATATATGCACCGCTTCCACCACTTTTATCTGCAAATAATTGATTAACATACTCTATTGCGTCAATCCCAAAATTTCTTTTAGAAATTTTTGCAAAATCAAGGTGGGGAATCTCACCAGCGCGCATCCCCTTATTTAATGACCATTCGGCTAATGAAATTTTAAATAACGGAGTATTACCAGAACTACAAGATGAAAGAGAGGAAGCACCTAACCCCATTACACTTACCCCGCTAGCAATAGCTGCTGATTTTTTAAGAAATTCACGTCTGGTTTCCATAATACCTCCTTATTAATTACGGCAATATTTTTCATATTATCAATTCATCTAATTTGAATTATACACAAATCTATAATGAAATTATAGGATGCTCAATGATATTTACTCAATTCGGAATAGGATATATATAACCCTAATATTAATATTATTATGAATAAACAATATTTTTAATTAATTCATAAGCTATGAAAACCCCTTTTACGCATATTATATATATTGTAATTATTTGTTTTTCAGGTTGCACAATGAAGCAGCAACTTGATAAGGATCAGTATCAAGAACTCTTATCACACCGAAACAGGGGGCTTGCATATATTGAAGAAGAACAATATCTAGATGCAGTGAAACAGTTTAAATCATTTATAGATGTTGTCCCTTTTGAGGCATCTGGGTATGCAAATCTTGGATGGTCTTATTTGCAATTGCCCAATAAGCTTGATTCAGCCGAGATATATTTATTAGAAGCAGAAGAGTTAAGCCTGGGGAACAGTGATATAGTGTTTATGGTTTCAAAAATGTATGAATTAACCGATAGAAACAAAGAAGCCAAAGAAAAACTGCATACAATAATTGATAACACACCAGACCACCTATTATCCCTATATCAACTATCTGAGTTTTATAGAAACCCCTCTAATGCGCAAAACTTAATTAAGACAGAAGAATTATTATTACAAGTTCTTCAGGTTTCCCCCGCGAACCTTGCTGCACACTTAAAAGTTGTTGATGTGTCAATAAAAAATAACCACTTAGAAAAAGCCCTTTCTTCATTAGAAACCGTTAGGCAGCTTTTACCCGCTATCCCAGAAGAAGCAAGTAGGTATTTAAATGAATCAATTCGGTTGTTGCGCAATAATGACAGTAGCAGATCAATGGTTCAATCGTTAATTTTTCATAACCTGCTTAAATCAACAGAGCTTTATAAATCCGGAGCACAAGAGCTCAGAGGAGGGCCTGGTCCAATTGCAGGTTCGCCAATTAGTGGTTTTATTAATTTACATCCACCAGTTTTTGATAATAATGATAAGAATATTGCAAGCGTAAGTTTTGTAGATATAACTAACGAATCAGACCTTAGTGGTCTATACAATATCCAGACATTAATTAATGGCGATTATGATATGGATGGCGATGATGATTTATTTATTTCTAAGAAAAACCCAGATCAATCAAGCGATCAAATAATATTAATAAATCAAAACGGAGTTTTTAAAAAGAAGGATACGCGCTCAGGTATTAGCCATGAAGGAAAAGACCGTTTTGCGATCAGCCATGATTATGATAATGATGGCTATCTTGATATTATAATTAATAGCTCATTAGGAGTAAAATTATATAAAAACAACGGGAATGCTGAATTTGCGGACATGACACAATCATCGGATTTATATATTAATAACTCTATAAACAAATTAGGCTTTTTTGATTTTGACCTTGAAGGGGATTTGGATATTTATGTATCACGAGATGGTAGCAATCAATTATATAGAAATAATTCAGATGGAACGTTTACAGATATTTCTAATATTTCTGATATAATATTAAATGAAGAAAACACCCTTGATCAAGTATTTGGGGATTTTGATGATGATGGTGATGTAGATATGGTGGTTCTTAATGAAAATAGTTCCGTGATTTATTATGATAATATAAGACAGGGGTATTTTAAAGATATTACAAAAAGGTCTGGTTTAACGCACAAAGGGAGCCCAAGCAGCATAGCAACTGCAGATTATAACAATGATGGATATTTAGATATTTATATATGTGATTTAAATGGTAATAATTCACTATATAAAAACAAAGGTAATGGCGTATTTGTTTTTGATAACCAGCTAAATCTAACCCCTGAACTAAAAGAATTTTCAGCAAAACAAGCAGAGTTTGCAGATTTGGATAATGATGGATATTTAGATCTTATAGTTGTTGGCAAGCCTTTAGGGGGCACCAATAACAGAGGAGTGCTTTTATTGCATAATAATGGGTCGGGTGGGTTTAGTAATGCATCCAATTCATTGCCCCCAATAGAGTCTGCCGTCGATTTGATATTAACATCTGATGTAGATAGCGATGGAGACCTCGATCTCATTATTCATCAAGATGGTGCCGCTTTTGTTTTAAGAAATGATGGTGGAAATATTAATAACTATTTAAAGGTTCGGCTTGCTGGTTTAAGGGCGGGTAGTAGCAAAAATAACTACTTTGGCATTGGATCTAAACTGGAACTGAAAGCAGGCGATTTGTATCAAATACGTTCTGTAAATAAGTCAGTAACCCATTTTGGACTAGGAGACAGAGTCCAAGGCGATGTTGTTAGGGTTTTATGGAGCAATGGAGTTCCCCAAAATCATTTAAACCCTCAAAAGAATCAAACAATTGTTGAAACACAAATATTAAAAGGATCATGTCCATATTTATTTGCTTGGAATGGATCAACGTTCGATTTCGTTACAGATGTGCTATGGCCTAGTGCATTGGGAATGCCATTAGGAATTATGGCGGGAGAAAAGTTATTTGCTTTTCCAAACTCAACAGATGAGTATTTAAAGGTTCCAGGAGAGAGAGTGCAACCAAGAAACGGAAATTATGAATTCAACTTTACTACAGAACTGTGGGAAACACCATACCTTGATAATATAAAGTTAATGGCAGTAGATCACCCTGATAGTGTTGATATATATATAAATGAGACATTTATCCCGCCACCCTATCCTCCATTTCGCATTTACAGCGTGAGCAATAAGATACTTCCTAGTATTGCTGTTGATAATTTAGGGAATGATCTTCGAAGCGCATTATTATTAGAGGATGAAAAATACACGAACCATTTAACACCATCTGATTATCAAGGAATCACTGAGCTTCACGATATGATTTTGGATTTTGGAGATTTAAGCAATATTGATTCAATATATTTATTTATGAAAGGCTGGTTGTTTCCAACGGATGCTAGTATCAATGTCAATATTTCCCAATCTAACCGTACTAACCTGATGTTTCCTAATTTACAAGTAATTAATCAAAATGGAGACTGGGAGAACATTTTTAATAATATTGGTTTTCCAAAAGGTAAAAATAAAACGATGGTTTTCAACCTAACTGATAAATTTATTTCCAATGATTATAGAATTCGAATACAAACAAATATGCAAATTTATTGGGATAATATTTTTATTTCAACTGATGTAAATAACAAAAATATCCGCACCATCGAGTTGAGCCCAACCTATGCAAACCTTCATTTTAGAGGTTTTTCAAAAACTACTAGAAAAAACCATAGTAGCCCACACATGCCAGATTATTACAATACCACGACTAATCAAAAATGGCGCGACCTAACGGGAAACTACACAAAATATGGAGATGTTTTATCCTTATTGTTAAAATCAGATAATCAATATGTAATCATGAATGCTGGAGATGAAATTTCCTTACAGTTTTTAGAATCTGATTTGGTAAAACTATCTAATGGGTGGAAAAGAGATTTTTTATTCTATAATGATGGATGGTTGAAGGATGGAGATTTAAACACAGCAAAAGGCCAAACCACTACACCATTGCCATTTCACGGAATGCTTTCTTACCCACCTAATAAAAAAGATTTTTACGCAAAGAGCAAAGATCATAATGATTATATGAAAAATTACAATACGAGGATTATTACTAGTGATTCATTTAAAAATGAAATACGCAATTATACTATAGAGAATTAGTTTTAAGGTAAACCAAATGATATATAATAATCCCCAGGTTTTGTCCCCATTTTACCCCCACCACAAGCAATAACTATATACTGTTTGTTATTCACACGATATACGCTTGGAGTGGCGTAGCCGCCAGCGGGAAGCTTGTGTTTCCAAAGCTCTGCCCCCGAGTTTTTATCAAACGCCCTTATATATTCATCTTTTGATGCAGCAATAAAAACTAACCCGCCTGCTGTTACAACTGGGCCGCCGTAATTTTCAGTTCCAGTTTTTGGGATACCTTTTTCAGTTAATTCAGGGAATTCACCTAAGGGGACTTGCCACAAAATTTCCCCTTTATTTAAATCAATTGCATTAAGAGTGCCCCAGGGGGGTTTTACAGCCGGGTATCCGTCTTGATCAAAAAATCTATTATATCCTGTATGAGTATATGGAATGTTAAAATCAAATAATTCTTTACTCATATTTTCAATCCAACTTTCATTAGAATCGTTTTCATTATTTGTATTAAGGTTTTCTTTATATAAAAAAGATAAGAGAGCATTTTTCTTTTTTTTAGAAAACTGATTAAACGAAGGCATGAACCCCTTGCCTTTTTCAATTATTTTAATTGTCTCGTTTTTGGAAAGTTTTTTATCGAGATTTATCAAAGATGGGTATGTTCCTGTATTGTGGGGGAACCTTCCTTTGCTATCTCCTTGGAGTTCTTGCCCGTGGCATATTGCACAGTTGGCTTTGTATACTTTTTCACCAATATCATGAACGGTCTTTGGTTTCTTGGAACCTTTATTGTTTAAATCAAGCGGGACCATATGCTGTATCCAGGGCATTTCATTTGCATTTACATAAAGAATCCCTGTTTCTATATCAAAAGAAGCGCCACCCCATTCTGCGCCCCCATCAAATCCCGGGAAATACATTGTCCCTTGGGTGCTGGGAGGAATAAACTGCTCCCCAGTTCTAATAGTGTCCAATATAGACTTGACATATTCATAAGACTTAAGGCTTATATTTGTTATTTCATCATCATTAAAACTTTGTCTTGAAAAAGGGGGGGGCTTTAATGGAAAAGGTTGGGTTTTCCATGCTTCTTCTCCAATTAAATCAGATTTCATTACTTTTCTTTCTTCGATTGGAAATAGTGGCTTACCGGTATCTCGATCAAACAAAAAGATATAACCAGATTTTGTTATCTGTGCAACAGCATCAACTAACTCATTGTTATGTTTTACTGAAATAAGATTAGGAGGTGCCGGCAAATCTCGATCCCAAATATCGTGATGGACCGTTTGGTAATGCCACTGTCGTTTTCCCGTAGAGGCGTCAATTGCAATAATAGAATTTGCAAATAGATTTTCCCCTAAGCGATTTCCTCCCCAAAAATCAAAAGATGCAGACCCGGTGGGGACATATACCACACCTCTTTTTTTGTCTAAACTAATGCCCGCCCAAGCGTTTGCTCCCCCAATTTGATTATATGCGTCTTTTGGCCAAGTTGAATATCCATACTCACCTGGTTTTGGGATCGTATGGAATATCCATTCAACTTCTCCAGTAAGAATATTAAAAGCACGGATATATCCAGGAGCAGCATCGGCGTTTTCCGATACTCGTGTGCCAATAATAAATAAATCATTAAAAACTACGCCTGGAGAAGTGGCTATCACAAAAAGGTCTGCTGCGCGCACGCCCAACCCAGTCTTTAACGACGTCACTCCAGCAGCCCCAAAGCTGGTTATAGGATTACCAGTGGTTGCATTAATAGCAAAAAGTAAAGATCCTGCAGTATAAAGAATTCGTTTATCATTATTAGACGCCCAATAAGAAACCCCTCTATTAACATGTGGAGAAAAATCCAAATCAGGGTCAAACTCCCATAATAATTTTCCCGTTTCAGCATTAAGCGCAATTAATTTTAAATTTGGCGTGGTAGCATACAATATGCCATCAACTATAATTGGGTTACATTGAATTTGTGAGTTGTTGCGAAGGTTATCCCCAGTCTGATAAGCCCATAACGGTTTTATTAAATGGACATTTTGTTTGTTAATTTGAGTCAAAGAAGAATATTGATTTCTTCCATAGTCACCCTGATAGGTTTCCCATGTAGTAAAGTCAGGCGAGCTGTCCGCGCACCTAAATATCATAATACAAAAACCGGTTATTATAATATGTTTTTTTAATACCATTATTTTCTTATAAAATATTCAACTGCCCCAGAATTTTCTTCTATTAGTATTTCATTATTAATTTTAATGTCATAAAAACTTTCTTTTTTCCCACTAGGCCAGTAAACAGATACAGAGTCAATATTTTGATGTTCACCCAGACCAAATGTTGCAGTTAATTCAGATTGAGAAAGATAGCTGGACCCTGTACGAATTAAACGTTCCATTTTATATCCCCCAATATATAAAAGCACTTTTGACCCAATACCATCCATATTGCTGTCTCTACCTATAAGATTAACGCGAAGATAGTTTTTTCTTTCTGTATCGTTTCTCCAAAGATGAGCAGGGCCATTGTTTTCTGTAAGAAGCAAATCAAGATCGCCATCTTTATCATAATCCCCAACGGCAACACCTCGAACAACCATTTTATTATTTAATATACCAGAAACCTTCTCATTTGCTATTGCAAAAAGGCCATTACCATTATTGACAAACAGCTGCGATACTTGTTTGTAGGAAATTCCATCTTGATTTTTAGTGCGCTCCGGATACACATGCCCATTACCAATAAATAAATCTAGATCGCTATCCATATCTACATCAAAAAGTATAAGGCCAAAAGTTAAAGAAAGAAAACTTGGCCTTCCTATTTTTGACAGAGCAGAGCGATCATTAAACCAGCCCTTGCCTGAATAGCTGTAAACACCAACCATTTCATTGGAAAAGTTTCCAATAAATATAGTAGTATTTCCACTGCTATCAACAACCCCTGCATCTATGCCCATCCCAGCGCGAGCCTCTCCATTTTCACCATATGCCATACCAAGCTCTGTGCCTATTTCTTTAAAAACGCCACCACCATTGTTTTTATATAACAAATCGCGCTCCCCATCATTTGCAACAGCCAGATCTAGCCACCCATCATTATTATAATCCATCAAAACTGCTCCTAAAGATTTTCCAGGAGCAGGTAAAAACCCCGCTTTTTTTGTATAATCACTAAATGAACCATCCCTATTGTTATGATAAAATTTACTTGGTAGGCCAGCATACATTTCTGGAGGACAGTAAACCTTAGTTTTGCTATCTAATGAGCACCAAAGATCGCTTAAAGGGGACCATATAGCATAATTCCCCACATACAAATCAAGCCAGCCATCGTTATCAGCATCGAAAAAAACAGCAGAACTGCTCCAGTCCAGCGTATTCCCCAAACCAGCATTTTTTGAAACATCTATAAAAGAACCTTTGTTATTATTTAATAAAATATTCCTATCTAGTGTGGTAAGAAAAATATCTTGATCGCCATCATTATCATAGTCAGCAGCTGCAACTCCTAAGCCATATGTATTAATTTTCCCAAGGCCTGTTTCGTCTGTTACATCTGAAAATGTGCCATTTGTGTTGTTTTTATACAACCACAGTGTCTGAATGTCTCGATTGGAGAAATCTTTCCAGGCGCCTCCACCTATTAATAATATATCTAACCACCCATCGTTATTATAGTCAATAAACCCCCCACCAGAACCCATTTGCTCAGGAAACCACATTTTTCCAAATGAACCATTATCATGAATAAAGTTTTCTAACCCAGCCTCAATGGTAACATCAGAAAACTCTATGTTTGCAATTGCAGATTTATTTTTTGTCACACCTCTATTATTACAAGAGAAAAATAACAGCACACTAAACAGTGGTATGTATATAAAAATATTCATTGTATATAAATTTCTTTAAAAGAATTTCAATAGTTAATTAAGTATTTTTATAATAATCACAAAGCAAAATATTCATTTCGTTTCTGAGATATTCAAAAAACACAAAATGTTCCAAAACCCCATTTAATATAAATTGAAAAAATGAATGTAAAATTAGCTGTCTACTGTTTTGTATCTATCAATTTAATTGGTTCAATATCAGATTGATTATTTGCCTTATTATTTTTTTAATAAATTAAAATCAGTAAAACGCTTTGTTTAAAATATAAAAACAATTTTTTCTTGCATCTTTGTTAAAATGTTTGCGACATTTACTTCTAGATGGGAGTTAGCCAAGCCAAAACCCTCAGCAGATTGCTTGTAAGAGCAAAAAGAATTAATTAATAAATAAACAATATTAAACGATTTTACATGGAGGACATCAAAATGACGGATCGCAACCATAACCTAAAAAACACATTGCTTGCTTTAGTCTGTACTGTATTTATGGCGAGTAATTTAATTGCTCAAACTTCAGGAAAAGTTAGAGGAACAGTAACAGATGAGGGCACCGGAGAAGCTTTGATCGGCGCCAACGTTCTTATTGATGGGACAGCATTAGGTGCTGCAACGGATGAAAACGGTGAGTATTTTATTTTAAATGTTTCCCCTGGCGTATATACAATGCGAGCAGAAATTATTGGTTACCAAACAGCTGTAGAGTTGGATGTCCGTGTATTTATTGATTTAACTACTACTGTGAATTTTGTTACAGGCGTAGAGGCTGTAGCGGGAGAGGCTGTAGAGGTTCTCGCTGAAAGACCTCTGGTACAACCAGATGTTGCTGGAACAGTTATTAATGTAAGCGGTAGCGATATTGAAAATATACCCGTTAGATCTGTTGGTGATTTTATTAGCCAACAAGCTGGTGTTGAACCTGGAATGGTTATTAGAGGCTCTGGTCTTAATGAAACAGCGTTTGTTGTTGATGGTATCAGTACTCGCGGAGGAAGAGACGGAACGCCTTCCACTGCCATAGCATTAACCTCAGTTGATCAGCTGCAGGTACAAACAGGTGGTTTAGGTTCAGGTGTAGGCAATGCTAGAGGTGGTGCAATAAATATTGTAACCAAAGATCCTCGTGATCGCATGGTGTTAGATGTTATTATTAATAATACCCCTGCAAGCTCTATGTCTTTTGGTAAAAGCGTTAAAGATGATGATGCGTATTGGTGGAAACCTTACAAAGATGAGAGCATGAACTCCGCAGGAACAGATGGCGGCGCTTGGGATACGTATTATCAGTCGCAATATCCTGCTTTTACTGGCTGGGATGCGCATATGGCTGGTACAACTGGTAACGATACATTATTAACAAAATCTGAATGGTTAGATGTTTTTGATTGGCATCACCGTAAAAACACAGATGTGACAGATGCTTTCCAATCAATCGATATGACCTTTGGAATGCCCTTAGGTAGCACAGGCATGAGGTTTCTTGTTTCATATTTGAGCAATCAAGAGCCTTATTTCTATCCACAGGCGCGCACATCATACAATGAAAGCACGGTGCATGCAAAACTGATGTATGATCTTAACCCTTCAATGAAGTTAATGGCGTTTGTAAAAACATCAGAACAAACAGGTATGGCGCATGAAGCGTGGGATATGCTTCATGTACCGTATCCGCAGCGCGGTGGAACTCCTCTGTACCCTTGGGGTGGAGGATCAGCTAATTCAACTTTAGTATTTAATAGCAACCAAGGCATATCTCCTACAGAAACTTTAATTAACCAAAACGGTGATCATGTTGGAAAAAGTGTAATTTGGTCTTGGGATCGTTACGCAGTCACTGATTTTAATACACAAATTATGGGAGCAACATTTACGAATACTGTAAATGCGAAAACATTCTATAATGTAGGTTTTTCAATGAATTCAGAAACCTTTAAGACAGAACCAAACTCCCGCAGGCTTGGATCAAACCCTGCTCCTGGAGACAATGTAAGCGACATACCTAGCGCTGTAATAAAACTATACGGATCTGGCGGTGTTAATGCAGACTCATTAGTATACTCTCCTTGGGGTTGGACTTCAGATGGTATGAGCAATCCTGGAAGTGGATCGCGAATTGGAGGTCATTGGGCTAGAGGTCGTGATGATTCAAAGGTTTCTAGTACAAATCTTAATTTTGATTATACAACACAGCTTAATAGCACTAATCAGGTAAACGCAGGTGCTTGGGTGTCTTTATATGATTATGATATGGATTATGGTTCAAGTGACTCTGTAATTGTACATGTTGAGCGTGGTTCACAGAGGTGGAAGAAAACCCCAACGCAGGCTGGTTTATATGCAGAAGATAAATTAGAATTTAAAGGCATGATTGCGACTTTGGGTCTTAGTATGGATTATTATAATCCAAACACTAAATGGTGGGATTATGATGATTATGCAAGGGAAATGACAGCAAAAGAAAAAGGAGACGTGGGTGATGAACGTTTCTCTGCTGTAGCTGCAAGCGACGCTGAAACTCAAATTACAATCAATCCAAAGATTCGTATTGCATTCCCAATTACTGTGAATAGCAAGTTATATTTTAACTACGGAACCTATCGTCAGCAATTGACTGCACAGGAAAGTTTTATGATTTGGCAGGCATGGCGTGGGGAAGTACATCAGATTGGTGATCCTAGCAATCCGATGCCAAAAACTGTTAGCTATGAAGTTGGCTATGAACAGGCCCTTCAGGATGCATATTTACTTCGCGTAGGTGGCTATTATAAAGATAGCTCATTGCAGCCTAAGTCAGTTTGGTATCAAAGCATTGATTCTGAAGTGTCTTATAATAGAGCTGTTCCTTATAATTATAGCGATACGCGCGGTTTGGAGTTATCTCTTAGTAAAAACGTGGGAGACTTAAGAGGGTATTTGAATTACACCTACTCAGTGCGTACGCAAGGTAACTTTGGTTGGGGATCACAGTATGAAAACGATGTAACGCAGGCAGAGTATGAGCGTACAGCAACTGATCATTATCAAATTAAACCAGTTGCAGAACCATTTGCTTCAGCAAACCTAGAATATGTTGCTCCAAAAAGTATGGGTCCATTGGCTGATCTTCGGGTAACATTAAACGGTGGCTGGAGAGCTGGCCGTCACTTTACATGGGTGGGTCCAGGTGGATCAACTATTCCTGGTGTAAATAATAATGTGCAGATGAGAGATTTCTTATTCATGAATGCGCGTCTTAGTAAAAGCTTTAATGTTGCGGGTAGTAGAGTTATGGTGTTTGCAGATGTTCAAAATCTGTTGAACTTGAAGTACATGT
>Ga0208766_1000539_pt1 | contig 20799 bp, 14 predicted proteins | sample ETN01SmetaG_3_FD_185792 | JGI IMG/M metagenome (GOLD analysis project Ga0208766, IMG submission 185792) | Marine microbial and viral communities from oxygen minimum zone, Eastern Pacific Ocean - ETNP2014F12-01SV263 (SPAdes) (version 2) | ecosystem: Environmental > Aquatic > Marine > Oceanic ... | reverse complement strand
GTTAAGCAGACGGTAATTCATTTAAGCACTACTGAATATATGCCGATAGTTCAAGAGATTGGATTAGGCGCAGTGATAAGTAAAAATATGTCGACTGTAAATTCTATCTTAAAATTTATTTCTAGCAGTCAAACTGAAAAACCAGTAACAACATTTGATGAGATAGATGTTGATGTTATAGAATTCAGTCCAGAGCCTGATAGTAAAGTAACAACGCTCCCTTTGAAGGATATCAAATTTCCTGAGGATAGTATTGTGGGAGTTATTAATCATCATGGCCAGCTTTCAATCGCTAGAGGATCATCTCAACTCACAGATGAAGATACAGTTTTAGTGTTTGCTAAATCAAATGCAATTGAAAAACTTCGACGTTTGTTTGAAGCACAGTGAACCTTAAAACTATAATAAATATTTTAGCTGCACTTTTAATGGTCATGGGTCTTTCCATGCTTTTCCCATTAATAATATCTTACTTTTACTCTGAACCAGATTTTTCTGGTCATTTAAAATCATCAGCTCTATGTTTATTGGTTGGCTTACCATTATGGTTTATTACAAGAAAGAGTAGGGCGTTGTCTAGCAAGGATGGCTTCACTATAGTGTCACTTGCTTGGCTTCTGGTTGCATTTACAGGAACCTTTCCATTTTATTTTACTGATTCGATATCAAGCTTTACCGATGCTTGGTTTGAATCAATGTCGGGCGTCACTACCACGGGATCATCTATCCTTTCAGATATTGAAAGCTTACCACATGGTGTTCTTTTTTGGCGTTCTTTTTTACAATGGATAGGTGGCATGGGAATTATTGTATTTACAATTGCGATTTTACCCCTTTTAGGCGTTGGTGGTGTTCAATTATTTAAAGCAGAAGTTCCTGGGCCGGTGGCGGATAAAATACGACCAAGAGTAAAGGAAACAGCAAAAATTTTATGGATGGTATATATTGGATTTACTGTAGCTGAAACGATATTATTATCGGTTTTTGGTATGCCATTATTTGATGCAGTATGCCATTCATTTACCACTATGCCAACCGGTGGGTTTAGCACGCAAAATGCAAGTATTGGTGCTTACGATAGCGTTGCTATTCATTATATTGTTATACTGTTTATGTTTATTGCTGGTGCAAATTTTACCCTTCATTTCAGGGCGCTATCTGGAAACTTAAAAGGTTATATTAAAGATTCCGAATTTTTAACTTATTTTGGAATCATAATGATTGCAACTCTACTAATTTTTATGAATATTACTTCTCAAAATAATAATTGGTCTCATGATAGTTATTTAAGTTCATTATTTCAAACTGTATCAATCATTACTACTACCGGTTATGGCTCTGCCGATTATGAATTATGGCCATTCTTTAGTCAGTTTTTAATTATCATATTAATGTTTATTGGTGGAATGGGTGGATCAACAGGTGGCGGTATGAAAGTGGCAAGGGTAATATTATTAATTAAGTTTGCTGCGACCGAAACTCGACGAATGCTACATTCACGTGCAATTATTCCTATTCGAATTGGGAGCCGTTTTATTAGTGAAGATGTGATTAGAAATACTTTAGGATTCTTTCTAATCTATATATCTATTTTTACTTTTACAACTTTAACCCTAACTCTCTTAAACTTAGATTTTGAATCTGCACTTGGAGCTGCAGCATCAGCGATTGGTAATATTGGACCAGGATTAGGTGCTTATGGCCCAACAGATAATTATTCATTGCTTCACCCATTCGGCAAGTGGATGCTTTCATTTTGCATGCTTCTTGGGAGATTAGAGATATTTACAATAATGGTGCTTTTTAGCCGTACTTTTTGGAAATAAAATGGAATATATCTTAAAAAAAATTGATAATAATATTGGAAGACTTACCATTAACCGCCCCGATGCCCTTAATGCGATGAACAAAGAATTGATTGAAGAGCTAACAAAATCTATTGAAGAAATGATTGATAATAGCTTAGTTGGTGTTATTATAATCACTGGTTCTGGCGATAAATCTTTTATTGCTGGAGCAGATATAAAAAAGATGCAACAAATGAGTTCACCTGATGCGCTCCAATTTGGCAAAATAGGTCAAAATCTTACCCTAATTATTGAAAATTCACCAAAACCAGTTATCGCTGCTGTGAATGGTTTTGCGCTTGGCGGTGGATGCGAGATTAGCCTTGCATGCCACATTAGAGTGGCAAGTGAAAATGCTAATTTTGGACAACCAGAAGTGTTGCTTGGTATTTTACCTGGATGGGGAGGAACGCAAAGATTACCTAGGATCGTTGGCTACGGTATTGCAAACGAAATTATTACTACTGGTAAAATGATTTCTGCTTCAGATGCATATCGCATAGGTCTTGTTAATCATTTGGTTCCTCTTTCAGAATTAATACCAAAGTGCGAAGAAATAGCACAAGAGATCTTAAAAAATGGTCCCCACGCTATAGCGCAATCTTTGCTTTGCATTCAAGAAAGCATTGGTAAAGACATTCAATCTGGTCTTGAATTCGAAGTAAATCGATTTAGCGAGTTATTTGATACAGATGAAACCAAAGAAGGGTTATCTGCATTTGTCGATAAAAGGAAACCTAATTTTAGATAACATGACTACTAAACAACCAAAAACAACGCCATCCCTATTTGAAGCTATTTTTCCGATTTTATCATTAATTATTATGCTTTCAGCGTCAGTCTATATATATGGAGACGATTCTTCGTATGGAGGCAATCAGATCGCACTAATAATTTGCGCAGGAATTGCATCAATCATTGGAATAAAAAATGGATATTCCTGGAAAGAAATTGAATCTGGAATAGTTAAAGGTATCTCTACAGCTATGGGGGCGATTCTGATCCTGCTTGCCGTAGGAGCAATGATTGGCACCTGGATCATGTCTGGACTAGTTCCTGCGATGATATATTATGGTTTAAATATTCTTTCTCCGTCAATTTTTTATTTTGCAGCATGTATTATATGTGCATTATCAGCATTAAGCATCGGTAGCTCGTGGACAGTGGCAGGTACTTTAGGTGCAGCTTTAATGGGTATTGCAGCCGGGTTAGGCCTCTCGCCTGAAGTAACAGCCGGAGCGGTAATTTCTGGAGCTTATTTTGGAGACAAAATGTCCCCGCTATCTGATACGACAAACCTCGCACCAGCTGTTGCAGGTACGGATCTATTTACACATATCAACCATATGATTTGGACAACAGGTCCCAGCCTAATAATCACCCTAATCATTTTTTTATTTATGGGTATAAACGCCCCAGATGTTCAAAATGTAGCAGGCCTTGAGCTTATTCAAAATACCATCAATAACAATTTTAATATTTCACTTATTTCATTTTTTCCATTAATTATGGTATTTGTTTTGGCGTTTAAGAAAATGCCTGCATTTCCAACAGTTCTAATCGGTGCACTTATTGGGGGTGTTTTTGCAATATTATTTCAACCTGATGTAGTTGAAAAATTTGTTGGAGAAACATATTTACCTTCATTTTTAATAAAAATATCAGGCGTTTGGACCGCACTTCATTCAGGATATGCAATAGATACTGGCGTTCCGGTTGTAGACGACCTTTTATCCCGCGGTGGAATGTCAAGCATGTTAAATACTATTTGGCTCGTCATTACGGCCTTAACGTTTGGCGCTGTTCTTGAAACCACTAAATTATTAAATACGATTGTTACGGTACTATTATCATTTGTTAAATCCACATCATCCTTAATTATCACAACTATCGCTACATGTATTGGAATTAATATTGTTACAGCAGATCAATATATCGCTATTGTTTTACCTGGGAGAATGTTTAAAACAGAATTTAAAAAACGTAAACTAGCTCCCAAAAATTTATCCAGGACACTTGAAGACTCTGCAACGATGACCTCACCACTGGTTCCTTGGAATACATGTGGAGCATTTATGTCCGCTTCATTAGGAATTGCAACATTTAGCTATCTTCCTTTTTGCTTTTTCAATTTAATTAACCCTGTTATTGCTATTATATATGCGTTGTTCAATTTTAAGATTGAGAAAATATAGAACTTATTTTCTGATTACTGCATTACTACTCATTTCTAAAAACTAAAAAATTTTACCTAATATAATAGCTTAAGTATTAAATTATAATTACATTTACTTACATGCTCATTCAATTTGTAAGAGCATTAAATACACACGCAGGAGAGATAAATGTCAAAAAATCTTCGAATAACGTTCTTATTCTCAATAGTATTTGGGTTTTTGAACGCTCAGTCTACAATAGAAGGTTCAGTAACCGATAATGATGGAAACCCGCTAGCAGGTGCCAACGTAGTTGTTGATGGTACTTCAGTAGGTGCAGCATCAGGTTCGGATGGAACATATCAAATTAGTATTCCATCTGGAACGGTTGAAGGACAAACAGTAACACTTGTAACATCTTACATTGGCTATAAAAGCCAAAGCGCAAGCGTAGATGTTCCTTCAAGTGGATCTGTTACACAAAATTTTACATTAAATGTTGATGCTATTGGTTTACAGGCGATTAGCGTTACAGCCTTAGGCTTTGAAACAAATCGAGACCAGCAAGGTTCAACAAGTTCATCCATCAACTCTGGAGACATGACTCGTTCAGGTGAATCATTAATGGCTAATTCCTTAGCCGCAAAAGCCTCTAACGTGATTGTTAATCCATCGGCTGGTGACCCTGGAGCCTCTACATCAATTAAGATTCGTGGAGCAAATACGATTTCAGGTTCCAATCAGCCCTTAATTATTGTGGATGGAATGCCAATCAACAATTCCACAACCTATGGTGGTGGAAATAATATTACTGGTGGCAGAACAGGTGGAGCGACATCTCAATCAAGAATTAATGATATTAATGCAAATGACATTGCTTCTGTGGAAGTATTAAAAGGTGCATCGGCAGCAGCCTTATGGGGATCTAGAGCTGCGAATGGTGTTGTTGTGATTAAGACAAAGGATGGTTCATCCGCAGGTAAAATGAAAATGACCTATAAGCGCACGGAATCATTTGATGAAGTTCACGAGCGCCTTCCGATGCAAGATACATTTGGTCAGGGTAGAAGTGGCAAATGGGGCACCCAGGCAGAATCTTGGGGAGATAAAATTGCTGATAGAACAGGTGGAGCTGACGTTGTAGACACCAGCAAGCCTTACTTTGTTTCTGAAGATGGAACGTTTACCCAATACACTATCACAGAAAAAAATTCTAAAGATACCTATGTGAATACGAATTGGAATTCAGTCTTTCAGACAGGAAGATTCTCTCAAGATGATTTCCAGGTTTCTGGAGGAGATGCTACTAAAACTTATTTATTTAGCTATGGGCGCCTTCGCCAAGATGGAATTATTCGTGACTCGTTCTACGATAGAGACAATTTTAGATTAAATACAAAATTTAAACTATCCGATCAAGTTACTATGACTTCTAAGGCAGGATATACTTATAGTAATTCAAATCGAATTCAGCAAAGTTCAAACACTGCCGGTTTATTACTTGGACTGCTTAGGACCGCGCCAGATTTTGATAATACACATTATAAAGGTACTTACGTAAGTGGTGGCACGGAATATACCGGTCGCCATCGTGCCTATAGACGTTATTTAGGAGGATCAAGCACAAATCCAATCTACAATAACCCTATCTGGACCATTAAAGAGCAAAAGTCCACAACCGGTCTTAATCGTCTTATTATGTCTAATGAGATGAATTATACGCCTAAAGAAGGTACCGATGTGGTAGTGAGAGCTGGAATTGATACCTATACAGATAATAGAGATTGGTTTTTCCCAATCGGTTCTGCAGGTTCACGTAACTCAGGTGTTTTTGCACAAGACGTGATTACCAATAAAGAAACTAATTATGACGTAATTGGTCGCCATAATATTAGCTTGAGCGAAGCATTAAGTATGGTAGCGACTCTTGGTTATAATTGGAATGACCGTACGTATAGCAGAACTTCATATAATATAACAGGATTTCTTGTTAATACTGATAAGCAAACGGTAAACGTTAATACTGCTGCGGAGAACTCCACGGTTGATAATAGCAGATTGTTTATTCGATCAACCAGAACCTATGGTCTGCTATCAGTGGATGCAATGAATATGGTATACTTAAACCTTTCAGGTGCGCTTGAGGATCATTCAACGATCAGTAAGTCATACTTTTACCCTGCGATGGATGTTGCTGTTCAGTTAACAGATTATGTACCAGCACCGTTTACATTCGCGAAGGCTCGTTTTGCCTGGGGGCAAGTTGGCGTACGTCCTTCTGCTCATCGCTTTCAAACGCTTGCTGAGTCAGGGTTTGGATATAGCTCATACAGTGACCCTGTAGACGTTGCTCTATTTGGTGGTGGCTACAGAGTTGACGATGATAAAGGAAATGAAAGTCTAAAGCCAGAAGTGAAGACTGAAACAGAATTTGGTTTTGATTTCAGAATGCTCGATGACAGATTTTCTTTTGGGTTGACTAGCTACTCCAATGAAATTGTAGATATGCTGATTAGTGTTTCTAAGGCACCAAGTACAGGTTCTGATACGCAGTATGCTAATGCAGCTAAAATGGAAAATAAAGGCTTAGAGCTTGATGGTTCATTTAAATTAAATCAAAATGTTGATTTTACATTCAACTGGGCTACAAATAAGAATAAGGTCCTTGCGCTAACAGAGGGTACATCTGTGTTAACGCTTGTAGGAGGATCGGTTAGTTCTGTTGCTGTAGATCCCACGTTTAATGGCACAGCCCAACCGCTAGGCGCTTTATACGGTACCGGTTCTCAGGTTGATGAAAATGGTAAGTTTATTTTAGATGCCAATGGTTTTCCTCAAATTACTTCTCTTCCTGTAATTCTTGGTGATCCTAATCCAGACTGGAGAGGAACATTCGGAGTGAATGGAAAATGGAATGGCGTTTCTGTGAATGCCTTATTTGAACATTCACAAGGTGGTGACTATTCACCTCGTACCCAATGGGTCTTACGACGATTTGGAACCACAGCAGAAACTGCTAATGAAGTTACCTTAACAGAGGATCTAGTTAATGTTGATGGAAATACCATTGCTGCTGGCACTACGGTTAGAGGTAGTGTCCATGACTTTGGCGGTGGTAAGGTGCTTCTTGATGAAGCCTGGTATCGCCATGGTATCGGTGGTGGATTTGGTGATAATCAAGCCTATAACTTCGCCGTGAAAGATGCAACGTTCTCTCGATTAAGAGAGCTTTCTGTTGCATATGATTTGGTTCATCCAATGATTTCTTCAATGGGTCTAAGCTCGGTTACCATGAGATGGACCGGTAGAAACCTATGGGCGAGCTACAAAGAACTAGTTGGTATAGATCCTGCCGTTAACCAGAGTGGTGTTTCAAGTGGATTTGGTTTGGATTATTTTACAAATCCAAGTACCAAATCATACCTTTTCTCACTAACAGCTAACTTTTAAAGGAGGGTGAGAAAATGAAAAGACAATCAAAAGGATTAAAAAATATGAATAAGATGTTTCGTATTTCATTAATGGCAATTTCACTGGTATTGATATCATGTGAAATTCCCGAAAATTTAAATGATAACCCGAATGAGATTACAGTATCGGATGTAGATGCAAATCTGTTTTTAAACGGTGCGCAGCTTGCCAATGTAATTGTTCAGGTCAGTCACTTAAATAGAATATCTGCAATGTTTTCAGGTCAATTAATTGGCTATACATCGCTGTATTCAAATATTTATGGATATTCACTTTCAACAGTTGAATCAAACGGTGAATGGAACAGTGCTTATGTTGGAGTTGTTGCCAACACAAGGCATATCATGGCTAGTGCGCCAGATGATAAGCTTTTGGTCGGTATTGCTCAAGTATTGGAAGCGCACGCGATTAGTTCGCTTGCAATTTTAATGGGTGATGTACCGTTTTCAGAAGTGGTTTCTGATAAAGAGGCACCTAAGTTCGATTCGCAAAAGGCAGCTCTAGATGGATGTGATGCACTTTTATCTGATGGGATTACAACGCTTTCCGGTGCAACCACTAGAAGTGAATCATACGATATCTATTATGGCGGTGACAAAGATAAGTGGATTGCTGCAGCCTACACTCTAAAGGCGCGCATTGCTCTTATTAAGAAAGACTACGCAACTGCACTTTCGCATGCAGGAAGCGGTATCTCATCTTCTGCTGGCGATATGATGTATAAGCCAAGAGGTGACGCTGCGACTCCTAATGGTGATAAGAATCTATATTGGGAGATCTTGAATGGATCAAGAACTGGCGATTTAGGTAATGCAAAAGAAGGTAATAGAAGCTATTTAGTTGATCTTCTTGATCCTGCTCATTCAAGTTATCGTGGTAACGCTAAGACAAATGAAGAAGCGCGCTATGGTTATTATTCAATTGATGAAAATTCTTCAAGTGGTAATACAGGTGTTGTTGAGCAGTTTGAAGCTCAACCTATGGTTACCTACACTGAAAATCAATTGATCAAAGCAGAGGCTTCAGCTAGAACTGCTGGTTTTTCTGCTGGCTTAGGTGCATTGAATTCATATAGAGCTTGGCTAGCTGGAGGCGGTAGGCTTAATAGTAATTATAATGATGCTACCAAATATAAGTACGATGCATACGTTGATGAAGATTTTGCAACAGATGGAATGGAAAATCCTGATGGTGCGTCTACTACAGATGCATTACTACGTGAAATCATTGAAGAAAGATATGTTTCCGGTTTCGGTACATATATGCCATTCAATGATCATCGCAGATTAAGAGGCGCTAGTGAAACAAATCTTATTCCACCGTTTCCTCTAAATACATCTGCTGCTTCTCAGCATGTGGAAAGAATGCCATGGTCGCAGGATGAGATTACTTCAAACTCAACGGTAAGCGATGATCCTGGTCTATATGCAAAAACTGAAGTAAATAAATAACAATACTTCTTTAGTTAATTATTAATAAAAAGCCTCCATTTTTTAGATGGGGGCTTTTTATTTTATTCTACAAATAAATTAAGTATTTGATCAGCTATGATAAATATGTCGCTTTCTAAGAAATTACTTACAATAACGCTATGGGTGGTGTTTAGCTATTTGTTTAGCTCGGCTATTGTTGACTCAACTTCAACCCAAGATGGATTATTTATATTGCTTGTATGTGCTGGACTATGGATGTCAGAGATTATTTCGCTTCCAGTAACGGCTTTACTCGTTCCGGTATTAGCTTATTTTTTTAAAATATTATCCCCAGTAGAAGCTATGGCGCCATTTTCAAATACGATTATATTTCTATTTATGGGTGGATTTACCTTAGCGGCATTATTAAATAAGCATGGTATTGATTTATGGCTTGCTGATAGGGTGATTCGATTAGCAGGGGGCAGTTTATGGTTTTCTGTAATAGGTTTCTTTGGCGTAACAAGTATACTGTCTATGTTTATTAGTAATACAGCGACTACCGCCATGATGGTTCCGATTGCTGTATCATTAATTGATAAACAGTTTCCACGCATGAGAACCATGTTATTATTAGGCACTGCCTATGCTGCAAATATCGGAGGCAATGGCACCGTAGTTGGCTCTCCACCTAATGCGATTGCAGCTGCAGCTTTGGATATTAGTTTTTATGAATGGTTCAAGGTTGGTTTTCCAACATTGCTTTTTATGTTTCCTTTAGTTGTACTATCCTTATGGTACGTGATTAAGCCAGAAAAAGATGCATATGTAAATCGTATTGATAGCAAGAATTTTAATTGGACAACCACCGCAAAAGGAGCGATTGGATTGTTCTTATTCACGGTTATTTGTTGGATATTTTCTAGTCAAATATCAGGCATTTTAGGGTTAAAGAAATTTGACCATATGATTGCAATCCTTATCACCGCGTTAGCTCCAGCGCTTGGTTTGATTACGTGGAAAGATTTAGAGAAAAAAATTGGGTGGGGTATCTTGATTATTTTTGGGGGTGGTTTATGTCTTTCTTCGGTACTAGGAGTAACAGGTACTACTGCGTGGATAGCCTCTTCTATATTTAATTCTATCAACACAGCACCTTTATGGGTTATTCTAGTGGTTTCAATTACCATGATGGTGCTATTAACAGAATTATCTTCAAATACTGGATCTGCGGCTATTTTAGTACCGGTGATGTTCGCACTGTCTGATCAGTTTAGTCCTGAGTTTGCCTTTGCGATGGTGTTTGGTATTGGCTTAGCTGCAAATTGTGCCTTTATGCTTCCCATTGCAACGCCACCAAATGCGCTGGTATACGGAACAGGATATATCGAACAAAAAGAAATGCTTAAAACCGGTATGTTATTAAATATCTTTTCAGTTATAGTTGTCTTTACCTTTGTATCAATACTATTATGAACAAAAGTTTTAAATTATTTAAGGTAGTATATATTTTTCTTTTTCTAGTCTCCTTTTTAATTATTAGTTGCGAAGAAGAGAAGAATGAAGAGCAACCCGCTACGGTTCAACCTCCAATTATTGTTGAGCCAGAAGTCTTTCCAGCGCTAGGCCATGACGGTCCATACGAAGTAGGATCCGTTTATTATGGTCGAGAGAATTATATTGAGTATCACCCAGGTAATATCCCTATTGTTCTTTCTGCGCCTCATGGCGGACAATTAAAACCAGAAGAAATTCCGGACCGAACGTATGGCACCACTGTTACAGATGACAATACCTATGAATTAACTAAAGTAATTATGGATACGATGAAAGTTCGATTTGGTGGGACACCGCATGTTATCCTTTGTCGGCTAAAAAGAACCAAGCTAGATGCAAATCGTGATAGCGTTGAAGCTGCACAGGGCAACAGATATGCCATACGTGCTTGGCAGGAATATCATCATTATATCAATACCGCTAAAAAGAAAGTTGAATCTGAATTAGGTAGCGGTTTATTATTTGACATGCATGGACACGGAGCAAACCCAGATGGCTTTTATGACCTGCGCACTTGGCTTGGATATCTTGTGTCAGGAGATGCATTAGATCAAAGCGATATTAGTCTTAATACTATTGATAATGGTAGAAAAACAAGTATTCGAGCTCTAATTGATAGCTCTGCATATGATTTTATTGAGGTATTGCGTGGAAAAAATAGCTTTGGATCACTATTGGATAGTTTGAGTTTTAAATCAGTACCAAGCGTTAATGATCCAGGACCACAAGGATCCCGCTATTTTTCTGGTGGCTACAATACAGCAAGACATGGGTCACGAGGTAGTGGTTTAATCAGTGCAATTCAAATTGAGGCACCCAAGCCTGGAATAAGGGAAAATACTACCACCTGGTCAAGATTTGCGCATGCGTTTACAATCACTGTGGATGAATACTATTACCGCCATCTCAATAGAAGGATAAAGCGTTAGTTATTGAGGCTATTGTAAAATAATTCTGCTGCTATTGGCGCCACTTCGCTTGAAGAATGACCCACATTTGAAACCGTTTCAAGCTTCCAATTGAATTCTACCCCAAGTTCATCTGCTTTATTTTTTGCTGCGTCAAAAAAATATTTTGCTCGTTCATAGCGATGCGACCCTTGTCGCATGGCTTGAGATGTTTTTCTTAAAGATGAATCATTTGGATCGGTATCGTTTTCACCAACCAGGATGGTAATAGATAGTTGAAATTTTCCACTTAGATTACTTTCAATGAATGGTGAATTATTCAAGCCATAAGGGTAGCTTTCTGAATAATTTGGTAGGGTATACCAGCCGCTTGCACCTGGAATAATAAATGATGCACGCTTTGGATCGGTGAATAGTGCATATCGATGAACAAATTGACCTCCTCCTGAAAATCCATATACTCCATAAGTGTCATAAGTAGTCACATCATTCTTTTTTAAGTAGGAGAAAATTTCCTCAATTAGATTGTAGGTCCATTTTGTGGAATCAGCGAACTGATTATTAACATACATCATCCCATTTTGATAATTAGCGCTTCCAGGAAAATCTGTTTCATTAAATTCAGGACAGATAACAATAAATTTATATTGACGTGCAGATTCACTCCAATATCCACAATTATTGACTACGCTTCGACTGCTTCCGTGCATCACGAAAATTAAAGGAAGGTCTTTTGCTCCCTCTACTGGAAGATAGCTATACACATTGATGGGCTTATCTGTTAATGGTGCATACTGATTAAAGGCAAATTTTCCATTGCCATATTTTAAAAAAGTGGTTGGTTTATTTATCTCTTCAGCGTTTGTTGATTTATCTTCGCAATTTGAAATAAATAAGATGGTTAGAAGAAGGATAAAATTATAATTTTTCATGTGAAAGAATGCTATGAATCCATTAATTTATAGTCTAAAAGTTAATGTAAAATATTATAGCGTAGCATAATAAAAGCCGATCATATGAATAATTCAAAAAAACGCTTTGCAATTCTTTGCCATGAAGCATTCAACTATATAAAAAATAAAACAGGTAATATGTTAATTCGTTATCGTCCTGATGAGGTGGTTGCCGTTATTGATCGGGAAAAAATAGGTAGTACTTCCGAAGAAGAGGTGGGCGTAGGTGGAAATACTCCAGTGCTAGGCGATTTTAATGCCACCCTTCATCTAGATCCTGATACGCTTGTGATAGGAAATGCAACACAGGGTGGATTCATTACCGATGAGTATAAGGCAGAAATAATCAATGCAATGAATGCGGGTTGCGATGTTATTAGCGGCATGCATCAATTTTTAAATGATGATTCGGAATTAAAAAATATAGCCGCACAAAAGAATGTAAAGTTAATTGATTTACGAATGCCGCCAGATCCTCCTCATTTTCCAACTGGAACCTGGCAGAATAGAAAAGTACCTGTACTATTAATAGTGGGAACGGATTGCGATACCGGTAAAATGACTACTGCGTGGGAGGTGGCCAAACGACTCCAGGATAGAGGGCGCAAGGTTGAATTTATTGGTACCGGACAAACTGGAATCCTATTAAGCGGGTCAGGTGTTCCAATTGATGCGGTCAAAGCAGATTTTATGGCGGGTGAAATTGAATTTCTTATCCAAAACACACCTAAGGATACAGAGTTGGTTATTATTGAAGGGCAAGGGGCGCTCACTAATCAGTTTTACGCGGGAGTGACGTTAGGTCTAATGCATGGAGCAATGCCAGATTATATGCTCATGACGCATGACCCATCCAGAGATCTTGATGTAACCGATTTTCCTATGGTATCAATGCAGCACGTTATGGATCTACATTTAGATCTCATGAAGGTATTTCGTGAATCTAAATTTATTGGAATCAATTTATTGACCTTCGCATTTGATGAAAAAAAGGCATTAGATGTGATTCAAAAATCTGAAAATGAATTTAATATACCAACAACCGATTTGATCCGATTTGGGGATAAAGGTCTTATTGATGCAATTGAAGGAATTCTATGAGAGTATCTACATTTATCATATTAGCACTAACGCTACAATCTTGCACTAATAAAGGATTATATAAGGAATCAAATAATAAAGTGTCACGCTCAGCAAATGGAGTTGTAGCAACCGCACACCCACTTGCAACACAGGCTGCGGTAAATATATTAGCGCAAGGAGGTAATGCTATGGATGCTGCGGTATCTGCTGCATTTACTTTAACGGTTGTTGAGCCTACCATGAACGGTATTGGCGGTAGAACACAGATATTGATTTATTCACCAACTAGCGGGTATCACGGTATTGATGCGACTACCTCAGCCCCTGATGATTATGATTATGAGAATGCTCCTAAGAAAAAATATGGATATCCCAGCATTGGAATTCCTGGAACAGTAAAAGGTTTGACAAAAGGATTAGAAGATTTTGGTAGCATGAATCTCCCGGCTGTGATGAATGACGCGATAAATTACGCTGAAAATGGACATTATTTAATTGAAGGCGAAGCGCGAAGACTGGCAAGTGTCAATCAGCAGATCAATGAATTTGCTGGAACAAAACAATATTTTACGAATTCTGATGGCTCTCCATTAAAATCAGGTAAACTCCTTATTCAAAAGGATTTATCTGAAGTACTTAAATCAATTTCTAATGAAGGTTCGGATGTATTTTATAGCGGTTGGATCGCTGAAAAAATTGTGCAAGATAACAATAATAATGGTGGAGTATTATCTTTAGATGCTCTTGCTAATTATAAGGCGCAAACCTCTCATATTGTAAAAGGAAATTATCGTGGTCATGATTTAGCAGCCCTGTGGATGCCAGCATTTGGAGCCATTACGATCGAAGCGCTCCATATTCTTGAATATTTAGATTATGATCTTCAGAATAAAGATGCATGGGCAGAATCAATTTATCATGCAATTGATGCTGCCTATCTTGATCGTAGAGTTCAGTTCTCAATCAAGGATGCTGATAAATTTACCTCTAAGGCTTGGGCAAGAAAACGCGCCAATGAAATACATAATTCTACAGTTTCAAATTTGGATACAGATCTTCCTGAATCCTATGTTGCCGCTATGGGACATACTACCCATCTTACCGTTGTGGATAAAAATGGAATGATTGTGGTGTTAACTCAAACAATTGGCACAACCATGGGTTCAAAGGTAGCTACCCCCGGTCTTGGATTTATGTATGCACAGACACTTGGTGGTTATCTCGGAGAAATTAAACCGGGCGTGAGAGCACCTTCACATATTTCCCCAATAATTGTTTCACGTGACGGTATACCATTTTTGGCTTTAGGAGCCGCTGGTGGCGCTAGGATACCTTCCTCGATAGTTTCTGTTATAAGCAGAGTAATTGATCAAAATCATTCTCTTGAAGAGGCTATGGCGCTTCCAAGAGTGCATCCTACTCAGGAAAATATAGAAATTGAATTGATTTCCGTTAAAGAGCAGTCACAAGGTAATTATTTCACAAATAAAACCTATAGCCAGCAAGATACCGTATTTTTTATGAATCTAGGTCATAGTGTTAGATTTAGAGAAGGTATTGCAAATTTTGGTCGCGTACATGCCGTTATGAGAGAAGGGAACGAGTGGATTGGGGTTTCTGATCCTGACTGGCAAGGTAATAGCGGCTCTGTAAAATAGCCATGCAATTTCATTTTGAAACCTATCGCATAGAATGTACACATCCCTTTGGAATTTCTCGAAGCTCGCATGATTATTACGACATTGTTTATGTTTATTTAGAACATAATGGATTATTAGGAAGAGGGGAAGCTGCACCCTCAGGGCGCTATAATGAGTCTACCGATCGAATATTGTCCCAACTGCAAACAGGTATTGATATCCCAGATTCCATGGAAGACCCTATGGTTTTTTCAAATCAGATATCATCCCAATGCGATAATGTAAAATCACTAGAGGTTGCATTTTCAATGGCGACCCTTGATCTGTGGTGTCAAATGCAGCAAGAGCCTCTCTATAAATATTTTAATGCAGATCCAAATAATACTCCGCTCACTTCATATACTATTTCCATTGGCGAAATGGAGTTGATCCCTCAGAAAGTTGAAGAGGCAACTCCTTATCAGATTATCAAAGTGAAGCTTGGAGTAGGCATTGAACACGATAAGTCAATCATTCGAGAAATACGAAAAGAGACCGATAAGGTAATACGGGTAGATGCTAATGAAGGATGGGACATTGAAACTGGACTAGAAATGACCCGTTGGCTCGCTGATCAAAATATTGAATTTATAGAACAACCCTTTAAGTCTACCAATTTATCCGATACCGCCCAATTAAGGTCTAAATCTCCACTACCTATCATTGCGGATGAAAATAGTCTAAATTCGGCCGATATACCTCAAATAGAAGGTATATTTGATGGAATAAATATAAAGCTAATGAAATGCGGAAGTCTTTTTGAGGCAATTAAAATGGTTAACATGGCTCGCGAGCGCGATATGCAGATCATGCTGGGATGCATGATTGAGTCATCGGTTGCAATAACTGCTGCAGCGCACATCTCTCCGCTAGTTGATTACGCTGATCTAGATGGGAATTTATTGATCAAGAATGATCCTTATCATGGTGTGGTAATAGAAAATGGAAAACTAGTACTTCCAAATTCAAATGGGATCGGCGCTAGTTTAAAAGAGAATAATTCTAATTTACAATAGGATTATTTTCTATTTCAGATAACAATTCTTTGACTAGATCAAATCTAGAATTTGATACTGATTTATAAGTCTTTTCAGGCAATTTATTAATTAATTTTCTTGCTTGCTTTACCCTATCTTTTGTTGCTGGATGGGTTGATAGAAGCTTTTCTATCTCTGATGGACCTTCTTTATCTTTACTGCTTAGTTTTTCAAAAAATTGCTGCGATCCAATTGGATTAATTCCCGCATCGTGCATCTGTTGAATACCTAGGCGATCCGCTTCAAGTTCATCACCTCTGCTATAGTTCAGCAATATACCAGTACCTGCTAAATCCGCCACTAGCAGTACATTTTCAGTAGTTTCTTGGCCGATAAAAATTGAACCCAAGATACTCCCCAGGCTAAGAGTTGCATTGATAGCTCGAGCCTTACTCATTCGCTTCATGCTGTGCTCACCTACGACATGACCAATTTCGTGTCCAATAACCGATGCTAATTCGGCCTCGGTTTCGGCAAAACGAATAAGTCCTGTATTGACATAGCAAAACCCTCCAGGTATAGCAAACGCATTGACAGCAGAATCATCAACAACTTTAAAGGTGAATGGAATATTGCTACGCTTTGAAACCTGAACCATGCGCTGTCCAAGATCATTAATATATTCTACTATATCTGTATTTTTATTTAGAGAAATTTGTTGTTCAATTTGCTTGGAATATTCGTACCCTATACGCATTTCTTCATCGGTAGAGTATAGATTAAACCCAGATACTTGTTGACCTATTTGTGAGCAGTTTGTCTGCAAAATTGTGATCAACATAATCAATATTAAAAAACTACTTTGTTTGAGGTATTCTCTCTTCATTTAAACTAATATCTGCTGCTGCTATTATTTAAAGGAATTGAAATTAAGCTGATGAAAAAGATCATTGCCATAGTATTTTCACTATTACTCCTTTCCTGTGAGGATAAGAACAGTTCATCTGAATTGATCGAACAACCTTTAGTGGTTTTGGATTTTAATAATATTGATAATGTGAATATTGATATTCAAAACCTGCAAGATAAATTGACACAAATTATAGCACTTGATCATTTAAGAAGCATTGGTATTTTATACAATAATAAATTAGTATTTGATCATTATAAGGTTGGCAATATCAATACTAAGTACCCCGTTTATTCTATCACTAAAAGCGTTCTATCTGCAATCGTAGGTCAATTAATTGATCAAAAATTAATTGATAATGAATATAGTCCTATTGATACCTTTTTAGATATCTCAAACTATAAAAATCCTGAAGTAAAAAGACAGATTAGGGTAAATCACTTATTAGCAATGAGATCAGGTATTGAAGATGACACAAACTATATAAGAAGCAATAATCCCATTAAATATATTCTAGATAGGGACGTTATGTATGCACCGGGTGATTCATGGAATTATAGCTCTGCAGGTACGCATGTATTATCAGCTATTTTTACTGAGATTTCCAATCGAAGCGCTGAAGAATTTGCAAAAGAATTTTTATTTGACCCTCTTGGAATTAAAGATTATTACTGGGAATCTGATATCAATGGGATCAGTAATGGTGGTTGGGGGTTGTATTTAAAATTAAGAGATATGTTAAAATTTGGAAATCTATATCTTAATGATGGAAAATTAGAGAATACACAACTCATTTCACAATCATGGATTGATAAATCAACTAGTAAAATCATTACCTTTAGAAGCGGTAGTGGTGCTTGGGATTATTTACCAGATAATGAGTCTGGATATGGATATCTCTGGTGGGTCAATTCCATTGGATCTAAAGATGTATTTTCCGCATTAGGCTATGCCGGTCAGTATATTATATTAGATAATTCTCGAAAACTAGCCATTGCCATCACATCAGATGAAGCATCAAATAGTAATTATCGCAAAGAAATTAGCAGTATCGTTTTTAATGAATTAATTAGTATTTTTCCACTAACACATGCTTCTAACAATTAATCATTTCAAGCCTTCATACCTATGTTAAGATATATACTCTTATTTTTACCTGTTGTTCTATTAGCGGATAATAAGCTTCACCCAGACGCACCTAAGAATAGACCACACCATACGTTGGGATATGGTATTTTGGGTTCAACATATCTTTCAAGCGATCAGATATTTGTAGGTCAAACTGGTTCTACGCTTAATAATGGCTCTGTGTATGTTTATTCAATATCGAATAATGAAATAATTAAAGATCAAATTTTTCCTCCGATCAAAGGTACCGTTGCGTATGATTTTGGTCATTCAATATCTGTAGATAGCAATTTAATGCTTATTGGTGCGCCTAGTAGAGCTGGTCAAGGGGTGGGGCGTGCTTATATCTATCAAAAAACAACTAGCAATAAATGGACTTTAATAAAAGAGATCCTTCCAGACCCAAAAATTTGGACAACGGATTTTGGTTCAAGTGTTGAGATTCAAGATGGGTTGATATTAATTAGCGATCGGTACGCTAGAAATGAAGATGGAATGGTATACACAATGTATTTAGATAGTGAGACAGAAAAATGGATAAAGATTGATCCTATTTGGACAGATCAAATTATCTCACATGGACTGTTTGGTCAAGATATTGATATTCATGATAATCGAGCAATCATTGGTTCGCGTGATGGAAATATTGCCATCGAATATCTATTTAATTCCACAGCAAGGCATTGGGAATCCAATACTATTTTTTCTCCTTCCAAACTGCAAAGCAATGGACGCTTCGGTTTTTCGGTAAAATTAACGGATAACAAAGTGCTCATTGGATATCCAGGATTTGACAATAAGGGCGAAGTTCATGTTTATCATCAAAATCAAAGTGGTTGGAATTTAAGTCAAATAATCACACATAAAGACTCACAAGAGCAATCCTTTTTTGGTGCATCTATTTCTGTGGATACAGATCAATTAATTATTGGCGATTTTAATGGAGAGCAGGTTTATTTATATCATCTTGCAAGCGATGATTTATATAAGCAAAATCAAATATTAGCACCTCAGAATCTACCTGGATCAAAATTTGGTAGATCAGTTGATATAAAAAATGACCGTCTGATTGTGGGCGCAACCTATGGAGAATTAGCCTACATCTATCAAAAACAAGATGATTCTAATTGGCAAATTTTAGAAATGCTCAGTAGCGCTAAAGGGGATAAAAGTATTTCAGGAAATGTATCACCATGTTCAGCGGGAAGTATAAATAATTATTACAAAGAAGGTGGGTTTGCTGGTGGAAAATTTCCATGCTCAGGAATAGATCTCCACGCTTTTGTAAGCGCTGAAGATCTAGGTGGAAGCGAATTAAACGATATTTGGGGATGGACTGACCCTGTTAATGGTAAAGAAATTGCTTTAGTAGGCTTAACAAATGGACTGTCGTTTGTAGATGTAACAGATTCATCTAATCCTATTGTGCTTGGTATATTACCAACCGAAACACGAAGTTCGATTTGGAGAGATGTTAAAGTGTATAAAGACCATGCATTTATTGTTGCAGATAATGCCTCCTATCATGGTGTTCAAATTTTTGATTTAACCCAACTTAGAAATGTTACTACTTTTACGACTTTTCAAAAGACAGCCTACTATGACAAGGTAGGAGATGTGCATAATATTGCAATTAATGAAGAAACAGGTTATGCCTATGCGGTTGGTATTGGCTCTGCAGCTTTAAATGAATATAAATGCGGTGCTCATATTATTGATATAAATGATCCATTAAATCCAACATACTCTGGCTGCCTGGGTGATGAGACAACCGGCAGATATGGAAATGGATATGTCCATGATGGACAATTTATCGTTTACAAGGGCCCTGATTCTGATTATTATGGTAAGGAGATTGCACTGACATCCAATGAAACTGCATTGGGCATTGCTGACGTTACAGATAAATCCAGTCTCAAAATTATTTCTAAGTACGAATCAAATAATTTTAGATATATTCACCAGGGTTGGATTTCTGATGATCATAAATATTTTTATACTAACGATGAATTAAATGAACTGCGAGGCGTTGATTCATATCAAACAACTATTGTTTTTGATATTACTGATTTAGATAACCCTCAAATTGCAAATATCTATCGATCAGACCTTAGAACGATCGATCATAATAATTATATAATTGATTCTTTAATGTATCAATCAAATTATTCTTCTGGATTGCGCATACTTAATATTTCTAACCCTATTTACCCAAAAGAGGTTGCCTATTTTGATACGTACCCTTCAGGAGATAAAATTGACTTTGTCGGCTCCTGGAGTAATTATCCATATTTTAAAAGTAAAACGATCGTGGTTAGTTCAATTGAAGAAGGGTTATATGTATTGAAATTGAATGAAGGCGAAGATCTTTCAGTTGATGATAATAATATACAGCCTAAGGTATTTTCTCTTGAGCAAAACTATCCCAACCCTTTTAATCCTTTAACAAAAATAAAGTACACTTTACCAGATAACGGTGAAATCTCATTAATTGTGTTTAATAGCTTAGGTCAAATAATGAAAACAATAGAGGATGGATATAAGGAAAAAGGTTCTTACAATATTTCGTTTGATGGATCAAGCTTACCTAGTGGTATATATTTTTATCAATTAAAAACTAAAGATTCAATTCAAACACGTAAAATGTCCTTAATTAAATAAGGAATTCTATAGGCAGGTATCCAACAATTCGCATTAAATTCATCTAGTATAATATCA
>Ga0208766_1000534_pt1 | contig 20841 bp, 14 predicted proteins | sample ETN01SmetaG_3_FD_185792 | JGI IMG/M metagenome (GOLD analysis project Ga0208766, IMG submission 185792) | Marine microbial and viral communities from oxygen minimum zone, Eastern Pacific Ocean - ETNP2014F12-01SV263 (SPAdes) (version 2) | ecosystem: Environmental > Aquatic > Marine > Oceanic ... | reverse complement strand
CGGGATGAATTCGCGAAGAAATGGGGTCTCAACTTGGTAGTAGGGAAAAACGAGAAGGCCCTTGCTGAGGGGATGAACCACGAAAAGGGTCGGCTTGTTTGCTGCGAAGCATTAAAGACCATGGGCTTGCACGCAATAATGGAACAGGAAGGGTACACAGGCCTAATTCTTGGTATCCGTAGAGATGAGGAAGGTACTCGAGCGAAGGAGCGTTATTTTTCTCCTCGAGATAAAAATTTTGAATGGAATTTTAAAGATCAACCTCCGGAGCTTTGGGATCAGTTCAAAACATCTTTTACCCCTGATACACATATTCGTATTCACCCGATTCTTCACTGGACCGAGTTGAATGTTTGGGAATATATTCACCGTGAAAAAATTCCAATCATTGATCTTTATTTTTCTAACGCTGAAGGGAAACGCTATAGATCATTGGGTTGCGCTCCATGCACAATCCCCATTGATTCTAAGGCTAAAAACGTAGTCGAGGTTATTGAAGAGTTGAAAAATACTACATCCGCTGAACGTTCTGGCAGGGCTCAAGACCAGGAAAACACATACGCGATGCAAAAACTTCGCGCCCGAGGGTATATGTAATTTGAAATAGATGCTCGCCCCTCCTAGTCAAAATCAAAGTAAAGAGTAATAGAATAATTATGAGTGATAACGGTAAGGTTAATATATTGAATAGTCGTTTGATGAAGTTGGTAATTGTGGGTCATGTGGACCACGGCAAATCAACCTTGGTTGGTCGCCTCATGTCCGACACAGACAGTTTGCCTACAGGCAAACTAGATTTTGTGAAGGATATTTGCAAGCGCCAGGGCAAGGAGTTCGAATTCGCGTTCCTCCTTGATGCGTTGGAGGAAGAGCAGGAGCAGGGAATCACAATTGACACATCCCAAATTTTTTTCAATACCCAAAAAAGACGATATGTGATTATTGATGCTCCTGGGCACAAAGAGTTTTTAAAGAATATGGTTACAGGCGCCGCCAATGCAGAGTCGGCATTGCTTCTTATTGATGCATATGAGGGAATTCAAGAGCAGTCGCGGCGTCACGGGTACATTCTTAAGCTACTTGGATTAACGCAGGTGGCTGTGGTTATTAATAAAATGGATTTAGTCAATTATGACCCCGAGGTTTATTACAAGATTAAAACTGAATATTCGAAGTTTCTTGGTTCAATGGGTATCGAAGCTAGAGAGTTTATTCCTGTTTCTGCCAAGTTAGGAGTTAATATTGCCGAGGCCAGTGAAGAAATACCTTGGTATAAAGGACCTAGTGTTCTCAGTATGCTAGACCAATTCACAGAAAAACAACAACCGACTCATCTTCCATTTCGTTTCCCGGTTCAGGATGTTTATAAATTTGATGAGCGTAGAATAATTTCTGGAAGAGTTGAGTCTGGGACGGTTAACGTAGGCGACCAATTAGTTTTTTCACCTTCAAACAAGGTAGGGGTGATTAAAACGATTGAGGCATGGAGCGTGGAGAAGCAGCCTATAGAAGCCAAGGCTTCTGAGTCAATAGGTTTTACTCTCGAGGAACAGATTTTTGTTGAGCGTGGCGATATTGCTACTCTCAAGTCAGAGTTGCCGATTGTTTCGACTACGTTTGACGTCAACGTTTTTTGGATGGGTAAGCGCCATCTTGAAAAAGGAAGAACATACACGTTGAAACTAACTACCCAAGAAGTACCCTGCGAGATCGTAGAATTTAAAAAAGTGGTAGACGCCTCGACGTTAGAAACACTTGAAGGTCAGGAATTTTTAGCTAAAAACGATGTTGCCGAAGTTACGCTGCGTACTATTACCCCGGTGACTTTTGACCTGTTTGGTTCGATTCCAACTACTGGTCGATTTGTTTTAGTCGATGAATATGATGTGTGCGGTGGGGGAATCATTACTACATATACACCAAATAAGAGTGATCGTTTGCGTGACGAAGTCCGCAACCGGGATTTTCATTGGCTTAAAAGTGATATTAAACTAGAAGAGAGAGCTTATAAAAATGGGCATCAATCGGCCTTGATATTGATCGTAGGAGAGTCTGGTGTGGGTAAGGCTAAATTGGCCAAATATCTTGAACGGAAACTTTTTGAACTTAATTTCCAGAGTTATCTTTTGGATGGTCGTAATGTAGCTTTGGGTGTTTCTGCTGATATTGATTCACAGCAGATAAAGCAAGAAGGTGAAGTGGTACGTCGATTTGGTGAAGTGGCAAAACTGTTTCTTGATGCTGGCCATGTAGTTATATCTACATCCAATGTTTTTAATCAAGAGGACCATACAGATCTTCGTTTGTTGGTAGAGCCCTGCCAAGTTGTCGAAATTTTTGTTACTGATGTAAAAGAAACAAGTGAAAATTGTGATTTAAAATTGTCGATAGTAGAGGCAGAAAAAGAAAGTGAAGCAGCAAATACTATTTATGATTATCTGAAAAATAAAAAAATTCTCGCAGGACACAATTATTCAATCTGAGTGTATTTAATTTTTTTTGTTTCTTGTTTTTTGAAAAGAATTGACTTTTAATAGATGAGGTGCAAAATGTACTTCTTTCTGAGTCTAATTATGGTTTTTTTATAATCGAGGTTTTAAAAAAATGCCCAAGGTGACCATAACCAATGAAGAAACAGGTGAATCCAAAGAGTATAAGTTGGGCTATGGTGCTAATTTAAGAAAATCTGCATTGTTTCAGGATGTCGACTTATACAAAGGCCTCAACACTCAATTAAACTGCCGGGGAATGGGTATCTGTGGAAAATGCGTTATAGAACCGACCCCACTTGAAAACGTAAGCGAGCAAACTCTTTTTGAAAAAATTCATAGACTGGAACCCCACCAAAGGCTAGGATGTCGTACTAAAGTTTTTGGGCCTGTTACCATCAAAGCAGGAATCCAGGATTAAATTTCTCGCCACCTCTCTCTAAACCTCCAAGGTAACAACAAAAACCGTGGAGTACTTTTTTCCTCTTTACTTCGATTCTGGTTTTCACATTTGTAGAATAATGAGGACAGGTAGAAGCGTTAGCCCAATCAAGGTAATGAACGCGTGTGTAAGGGGGTCCCATCGTTTGCTGAAAGGTACGAGTGTGATAAAGTAGGCAAAAACTAAGTAGTCCCAGATTGTATTTTCTCCGTGTATTTGATTCATTGCAAGGAAGTTAATCAGGCAAATAAGAACTCCAAAATATAAAAAGCCATGTACCCTAATAATGGGTGGAGTTTTTTTTTGGAATGCCATGAAGACGCCCAAGAATATATTTACAACATGAAACCCGATTGCTGGGACAAGCCAGATCAGAGATGGTGACGGTGAAAGATTTGGAAATAATTCAGTTGTCATGAATCCAACATGGAAAAGTAGCTGATGTTTTAAGAAGAGAAGAATTCTAGCATGGATATAAATTTAAAAAATCGCAAAGTAGTTATTACAGGCGTTAGTGAAGGTATAGGGAGAAGTTTAGCTTTGGCCTTTGGTGAGGCAGGAGCACATGTTGCTGGGTCTGCACGCAATAAAGAACGACTGAGTGCCATCAAAAGTGAGATTTCAGGTGCAGGACATTTTTTTTATTCGGCTGACTTTTCTCAATCAGATGACATCCAAACGTTTCATAATAAAGCTATCTCCGCAATGGGAGGGGTTGATATTCTTATTAATAATGTCGGGTCGATTCAGAAACTGGCGGGATTTTTTGATCTTAGCGATGAGGATTGGCAAGAAGTGTTTGATGTGAACCTTATGTCAGCCGTAAGGGCGTGTCGGTTGTTTAGCTCGTCCTTAAAGCAATCAGCATCGCCAAGGATTATCAATATAACATCCGTTGCGGCAAGCCGTCCTGGAGATGTATTTCCTCATTATAGTGCAGTGAAAGCAGGATTATGCAACTTGACTATTTCTCTAGCGCGTACTCTGGCCAGTGATAAAGTATTGGTTAATTCGGTTTCTCCGGGACCTGTTTGGTCAAAATCTTGGGATGATGAAGCTAAGAATATTGCCGAGAAGTCAGGAAATGACTTGCAGGGTATAGTTGAAGAAATGCAGACTTCCTCAGCTGAAACATTATTACTTAAACGGATGGGAGTCCCTGACGATGTTACAGGTTTGGTTCTTTTTCTAGCTTCCGATTTGTCAGGTTGGATCACTGCTTCGAATTTTACAGTGGATGGAGGCTTTGCTCAGAACCCTTACTAAACATTGATAAAGAAAAAGAAGAAATAGGCCTTAGTGCTAAACGCAATAAACATCAAAAAATTTTTAAGAAAAAATTATAATGGAAACTATCAATCCACAGATTTTTAGAGAATACGATATCCGCGGCTTAGTGGATAAAGATTTGACCTCAGATTCCACAGAACGAATTGGCAAAGGGATAGGGACCTATATCAGGAGAAACGGGGGGAAAACTCTTACGGTTGGGTATGACATGAGAAGCAGTTCCATCCCGTTCAGAGATAGCCTTATCCGTGGATTGAATTCTACAGGGTGCGATGTCATAGATATAGGCTTGGTTCCAACTCCCGTGGCGTATTTTTCTTTGTATCATTTAAAACCAGATGGTGGAGTGATGATCACGGGAAGCCATAACCCACCGGAGTTCAACGGATTCAAAATCAGTCACGGTCTGCACAGTTTGTACGGAGATCGTATTCAGGAGTTGCGAAGAATTATCAATTTAAATGAATTTGAATTTGGAACGGGTAAGTTGAGCCACGCAAATATTTTGGAAGATTATATTCAATGTATTAGTACTTCGGTTAATATTTCCCGTTCGGTTAAGGTTGTGGTCGACGGAGGAAATGGGTGCTTTGGGATCGTAGGTCCTAAACTTTTAAACCGAATAGGTGCAAACATTACTGAACTATATTGTGAACCCGACGGGAACTTCCCCAACCATCATCCGGATCCAACTGTGGCAAAGTACATGGTGGATCTTATTGATAAAGTAAAAGAAGAGGGAGCGGAACTTGGGATCGGATTCGATGGTGACGCGGACAGGATTGGTATCGTAGATGAAAAGGGAAATATGCTGTGGGGCGATCAGCTTTTAATGTTATTTGCACGGGATATACTCAAACGGAATCCTGGTGCAACTGTCGTAGGTGAGGTCAAGTGTTCGCAAAACCTTTTCAAAGACATTGAGGAACATGGTGGGACAGCAGTAATGTCTGCTGCCGGTCATTCCCTGATTAAAAATAAAATGCGGGAAACCAATGCGTTACTAGCAGGTGAAATGAGCGGGCACATCTGTTTTGCAGACTCCTATTACGGATTCGATGACGCTATTTATGCGGCATGCAGGATTCTTCAGATAGTTGCATCTTCCAAAGTAAAAGTTTCAGAGATGCTTCTCGATGTTCCAAAAACTGAGGCGACTCCGGAAATACGAGTTGATTGTCCTGATGATCGAAAATTTGAAATAGTTCGTGAACTTACAGAAAATTTTAGCAAAAAATACGATGTGATTGATATTGATGGAGCTAGAATTAATTTTGATAAAGGATGGGCTTTAATACGTGCTTCAAATACGCAGCCAGTTATTGTTTTCAGGTTTGAAGCAAATAATACAGAGAGCCTTGATGAAATCATTTCTATAGTTCGTAAAGCAATGTCCAAATATGAACCCGTCGTTACTCTCGGGCAGGAATTGTGCTGAAAAGATATCTGCATACTCGGTTTCGAGTTCATGATATGGATCGTTCCATTAATTTTTATAATGGTATTCTGGGTATGGAAATTGTTGAGCGTAAAACATCTCCTCGCGGTTCACAACTTGTATTTTTGCGCTTTCCCGAGACCAACTGCGACCTTGAATTGTGTTCCTTCCCCGACAGCGGAAATATTGAGGTCCCTGAAGACTTAGTTCATTTGGCATTTCAAGTCGAAGATCTTGAGCGGTGCATGATCAGATTAGAAGAGAAGGGGGTTCCCATTACGGAAGGTCCAATAGAAGGGGAGGATGGAACGCGGTTTATTTTCACCGAAGATCCAGATAAGTATGAAATTGAGTTGATGCAATACTCAAAAAAAAACTAGCAATGACGCTCTCTAGTGTGAATTTTTAAGATTTAAAACTGTCTTTCCTTCACAATGATCCTTGCGTAATCGACGACATGACCTAGGTAGCCACTTATTTTTCTAATTGCCAGGTGTTTGGCCACAAGTGCCTCCTTCTGCTATCCGTTTATGGATTACAAATCGAGTGGCTACTTGAGATGGCAAAGGCTTTTAACGAGGGGTCGAATGGTATCGAAAGGACGCAGGCCTAGAAAGTAAGCCGGTTTTTCTTAAGCCAGCTTTCTGAGTCAAACTGCTTACTACGGAATTCTTCAAAATCAAGTTCACGCTTAGAAAGTTTACGTCCGTCAATGTACTGGGATTTTTTTGGGGTCTTTTTTCGTACCGCTTTTGGAATAACTGGTTTTTCTGCAGAGCCGTGCTCTTCTATATTTAATTCCAGCGATTCGGTGAGGACCTGCATTTTGAGCACCAAAACCATGAAACTTTGAGGGCAAATATCATCGTTTTTTTGAATTTCTTCAACAATTTTTCGGACTTTCTCTGAAGTCATAACGGCTTCTGTGATAGCTTTTGACAATTTTTCAAAATTTGGCTCAGAATCATGAGAGTGACTCATAAAGACTCCCTTTCAAAGTCATGCGTTTAAAAGCTAAAAGGTATGCAGAACTGTAAGCAGCCCGTTAGCCAAATGTAAACTGCTTAGAGTTTGAAGTCAAGTAACATTAGAAAATTCAAGTAGCCCAGTTGTAGAATGACTATCAGTTAGAACTGATGGACTTAGAATTCAATATTTTGGGATAGAGGGGTCGATTCTTTCAGACCATGCTTCAATCCCTCCTGCCATACTTTTAACATCCTCAAACCCCATTTGTTTAAGAGCTTTGGCAGCTTTCAAACTTCTTACCCCAGCTTTACAGTGCAGTATGATTTGGTCGTTTTTGGAAATGGTAGTAAGGTTTTTCGGTTTCATGTCCTCAATTTTTCCTAGCGGAATAAGAGTCGAGCCATCAATTCGACAGATATCGTATTCTGAGGGTTCTCGTACGTCAACCAAAGTAAAGTTTTCAGGCCCGTCTAATTTCTGTTTAACCTCTTCGGCTGAAATCTCCCATTTAGCATTGTCAGCTTCTTCTTCAGTTGTCGAAGGGATACCGCAAAACTGTTCATAGTCGATCAGTTTTGTAATGGTGGGATTTTCTCCGCAGATAGGACAATTTTTGTCCTTCCGTAATTTCATTTCCCTAAACTTCATCCCAAGTGCATCAAAAAGCATCAAGCGTCCAATCAAAGTTTCACCTTTATCTAAAATAAGTTTAACCACTTCGGTAGCTTGAATGAGGCCGATAACCCCGGGCAGAATGCCAAGCACACCGCCTTCAGCGCAACTTGGGACTAAACCTGGTGGCGGAGGCTCAGGGTATAAGCATCGGTAGCATGGGCCTTCTTTTGAATAAAACACGGATGCCTGTCCTTCAAAACGAAGGATACAACCATAGATATAAGGTTTCCCTAATAGGACTGCCGCATCATTGGCTAGATATCGAGTTGGAAAGTTATCGGTTCCATCCACGATGATATCGTAGTCCTTAAAAATTCCCATTGCGTTTTCAGAAGAGAGCCGGATGTTGTAGGTGACAACTTCCACATCGGAGTTGATATCAGCTAGGCGATTTTTTGCTGAGGCGACTTTTAATTTGCCGACGGTTGATTCGCCGTGCATAACCTGGCGTTGCAGGTTGCTTTGGTCTACAACATCAAAGTCAACGAGTCCCAATTTCCCAATCCCAGCAGCAGCTAGATAAAGACCGAGTGGAGACCCAAGTCCACCTGTTCCAATACAAAGTACCTTTGCATTACATAATTTTTCTTGGCCCTCGACACCAACTTCAGGAAGGAGCAGGTGGCGGCTATAGCGGGCGATCTGATCTTGTGACAAGCCCATAACATGTTATCCAATAAAAGGTTTCTTAATCTGACAATCAATATATCGAGGTTTAAAATCGATTTTAGCAGAAAGGACTCTGGTGTCCAAAGTTTTAAGTAAGCTTAGGAGGTATTCAGTGATTGAATTTTCTGCCAGCTCCAAATCCTTAGGTAGCAATTATTCTTGGAGCACTTATAAAATTTTTTCTGGTAGGAAAAAGGCCGCGTTCTCTTTGTAGTGCCCACTCACTCTGAGAAAAAACTCTGAATTATCACGTAACTTCATTAAAAGCCTCTTCGAATCCAGAGATGGATCCTTCAAGCACTTGGTCAGGAACGCAATAAGAGATTCTAAAATATCCAGGGGAACCGAATCCTTGACCTGGGACAACCAGCACTTTTTTTTCTGCTAATTTCTGAGTAAAGACTACTTCATCTGCGAGAGGAGACTTAGGGAAAAAATAAAATGCTCCTTGCGGTTTAACCACAGAATATCCAATGCGGATAAGTTCCGCGTATAGGAAGTCGCGTTTCTTCCGATAAAACTCAGTGTCAACCGAAATATTTTGTACGTTTTTTATAACTCGTTGAATCAATGCTGGAGCATTAACAAAGCCTAGAACTCGATTACAGAAAATAAGACCAGACATTAAATTTTCAGAATCGGCACATTTGGGATGCACTGCAACATAACCGATTCGTTCTCCGGGGATAGCGAGGTCCTTAGAATGCGAGGTAATATAAATACTATTCTCATACAATTCGAGAATATTAGGTGTCTCAACTCCATCAAAAACTATTTTTTTATATGGGTCATCTGAGATTAGGTATATCGGGTTATTATTACTAGTTGAGTATTCTTTAAGAATAGATGCCAACTTCTCAAGCATTTCTCGGGGATATACTACGCCCGTAGGATTATTGGGAGAATTAATGATTACAGCTTTAGTTTTTGGTGAAAGTGCGTCGCGAAGAGCGTCAAAATTAAGACTAAAATCTTCATTTGTTGGTACAACAACAGTTTTTCCTCCATGGTTTTCAGAATAAAATAGATACTCTACAAAAAATGGTGAAAATACGATTACCTCTTCACCGGGATCCAAAAGTGTTTTAAGTGTGATGTTTAATCCTCCTGCGGCACCACATACCATGACAATGCTGTCGGCTGATAGTTCGGAGCAGTTTGTTTCAATAGCTAATGACCGTGCGATCTTCTCACGCACATCATGTAGACCTGCATTAGGCATGTACCGGTGAAGTCCTGGATTAGTATCGTTGGCAGCTAATTTAATCGCCCGGAGAACTTTCTCTGGAGGCTCAATCACAGGGTTTCCCAAAGACAAGTCAAAAACATTGTCTGCGCCGTGTTCCTTTTTCATACGCAGACCTTCTTCGAACATTTTTCTAATCCAAGAAGAACTCTTTAGTTTAGCGCTGACTTTTTGCGAAATCGGCATTTCAACCCCAATATCAAAAATATTTTTTAAAATATCAATAACATAAAGCTACTATCTGGTGCAACTGACTTGAGAGTAGACTCTATTTTTACTATGCTTACATCTTTATGTTTAATTGTGTTGCCTAAAAGGACTTAACCATGTCATCGAATTCTCCTGTCATACGTTTTAAAGATGTTTACAAGTATTATTACGCGGGTGATGAGAAGGTTACAGCTTTATCGGGGGTAAGTCTGGAGTTTCAACAGGGAGATTTTGTTTCAATAATGGGTCCTAGCGGCGGGGGAAAAACAACTTTTTTAAATTGCCTAGGTGGATTGGACTTTCCAGATCGGGGGGAAATATATCTTAATAATCGTTTGCTAAATAGATTGAATGACAAAGAACTTACTGAGTTAAGGCGAAAGGAAATTGGGTTTATTTTTCAGTTTTTTAATCTCATGCCTACTCTAACAGTTCAAGAAAATGTAGAGCTGCCACTTTTGCTTAGCCATTCAGCTAAAACTGAAAGCAAACAGGTACAAATTCTTTTGGATTATGTTGGCCTTTCTCATAGAGCTAAATCGTTTCCCGCGGAATTATCTGGCGGTGAGATGCAGAGAGTTGCAATTGCCCGCGCATTGGTTCATCGGCCATCGATTATTTTGGCCGATGAACCAACAGGAAACCTAGATTCTGAAAATGGAATTAGGATTATCGAACTTATGAATAAAGCCTCTACTGATTTCAATACCACCGTAGTTATGGCAACGCATAATTCACAAATTGCTGATAATGGAAACCGTCACTTTGAAATTCGTGACGGGAAAGCTACGCCCAGAGCAAATTAGCATGCAACGGATATAGTTTTAACTTTTTAGAACCATGCGTGTAAATTTTTCTATGTTTCTATTGAAAACAAATTGTAGGGTTTAGTAATGGGCTTTCTTTTTTACTTTAAAGATCTTTTTTTGGCACTTATTGTACGCCCTGTTTTGCGTGATCCCTTCCGAATGATTATTACAATTTTAGGCGTGGCTATTGGTGTTGCAGTTTTCCTAAGTATTCAGCTGGCTAATAGGCAGACACTCCACTCATTTGAGGAGAGCGTAAATCTAGTCCTTGGTAGAGCGGATGCTATTGTCCATGCAGAGGGGATGGCTTTTGATGAAAAATTTTTTCAGGAACTTTCACGTGTTCGCGAATTAGTTAAACCTTATCCAATAATAGAAGGATATGGTGTTGAATTAAAAACTGGCCAGGTGGTAGAGATTCTTGGAACAGATCTCCTGCAAGATAGCGGTATTAGAGATTTTTCAATTAAAACACTGGAGAAGGATCTTAAGGGATTATTGCCAATTATTATGGACCCAAAAGGTATTATATTGCCTGAAAGATTCATCCCTGGAACAAATTTTAAGCCCGGAGATAAAATTAACTTTCTTGTTAATGGTATCGAAAAAACATTCAACGTAAATGCCATTCTAGAAAATAAAGGCTTAGCTCGGGCTCTCAACGGAAATTTTGCGCTCATGGATATTGCTGCTGCGCAATGGGCTTTTGGAAGAATAGGTAAGCTTGACCGTATTGACATCGAATTTAAAAAAAAAGAAAACTTCGAATCGATACGTGAAAAAGTTTCAGAAGTGTTGCCCGATTTTCTTCGTGTGGACAGACCGGAAAGAAAGAATAGGCAAGTAGAAAAAATGTTGCGGGCATTTCAATATAACCTTACTGCTTTAAGTTTTGTGGCCCTCATTGTTGCTCTATATCTAATTTATAATATGGTTGCATTATCTGTGGTGCGCAGACGGGCCGAGATAGGGACACTCCGTGCCATAGGAGCAACACCGTTGCTCGTCGCCAGCATTTTTTTTATTGAAGCTGGAATTATTGGTGTCGCAGGTTCTGTGATTGGTGTCTGGTTAGGAAAATATTTAGCACAGTTTTCGCTCGATGCAGTATCCGTAACCGTCAACAATCTATACACTCCGAGTTATGTGACTGAAGTGGATTTTAACTGGCTTCAGTCATGGCCTTATTTGTTGCTTGGAGTAGGTCTTTCTTTGGTTTCTGCTCTTATCCCAGCTATTGATGCTTCCATGACATCACCTACAACCGTAATGCGGCGTGGTAGCTATGATCTGAAAATATTTCGGGGAGATAGAAGACTAACCTTATTGGCTATTACTAGTTTTACTATGGCCGGGATATTCAGTTTACTGCCTCCCATAGGAGGGTTCCCCTATTTTGGATTTTTGGCAGTATTTCTTGTGATTATGGGGTTATCTTTTCTTTCGCCGTCCGCTTTACTTGCAGGAAGAGATCTTTTAAGAGGTATTTGCAAAAAGTATTTTGGTGGAGAGGGTTTTTTAGCGAGTATGAATTTGTCACAAAATATTGGTCGCAATTCACTTGCCATTTCCTCGCTCGCAATAGCATTCATGATGATTATAAGTATGTCGATTATGGTACATAGCTTCAGACAAACGGTCATTGTGTGGATCGGCCAAACACTAAAAGCTGACCTTTTTGTTCGAGTTGCGGGAGGAAGGGATATCGACTACCAGTATACTTTGCCAGGTGATCGAGTAGAAGCTATAAGAAAAATTTCTGGTGTTGCCGCTGTGGATTTATTTCGGGCTCAAGATATCAGTTATAACGATAAACCGGCAGTATTAGGTTCGGGTGATTTTGAAGCACTATCCCGCTACGGTAATTTGGTTATAAAGTCTGGTCCAACCGCGCAGGAATTATTTGCGCAGATGGTTGGTCAAGACCGCGCTATTATTTCAGAATCTTTTGCTCTTAAGCATAAGGTTGGCGTGGGTGATTCCTTATTTATGGAGACACCAAATGGTTCGGCCAAACTTCAAGTTGTAGCAGTCTATTATGACTATTCGAGAGAGCGGGGCTACATCATTATAGATCGATCAATATTTATTAAATATTATGGTGATACGGATGTGAACAGCTTCGTGATTTACCTCTCAAACAAAAACGAGATAGAAAATGTCAGGCAGGAACTCCTCAAAACACTTGGCGCGGATTACAATTTGGTTATAAGGTCAAACCCTGAATTAAAAAAAAACGTGCTGGAAATTTTTGACAAAACCTTCGCCATTACTTACTCATTAGAAATTATTGCAGGGGGTGTGGCATTACTTGGGTTATTCAACACTCTGATCGCGCTTATTCTTGAAAGGAAACGAGAGATAGGGATTATAAGGTTCATTGGGGGATTCCAAGATCAGGTTAAGCGCATGGTTCTTATCGAGTCAGGCATATTAGGGTTTATAGGTTCGATAATGGGCGTAGTCGCAGGAGGGGTTGTTTCCTATATTTTAATTTTTGTGATTAACAAGCAGTCTTTTGGCTGGACTATACAGATCCACTTCCCATATATTTTTGTTTTACTCTCTTTGGTTTTGTTTTGGGCCGTTTCCCTCATTGCCGGCCTGTATCCCGCGCGTCTAGCTGTTAGGCTGAACCCAAAGGAAGCAGTCCGTGTTGAATAATTATAATGCACATTGTACTATCTAATTCTAATGAAACTTAGTTTCAATAATTCGTTTTATATTAATAATTCTTTAGGATGTGAGTTTGGCGATGGCAGATTTTAATTTAGAGGAAGCACGTAGTTACCTTAATTATCTTTTGACACTTAGTCTTCGTCGAGAAGAGGCTTTTGGATCGTTGGCTTTTACCTTCATAAAGGAAAATGATATGGAGGGGTTAGGCCTGTTGCCTGAAGAACAGTTCAATTTATTGATGGCAATTATTCAGGCGTTTGCCCCTGAACCTAAGCGCTATACTCAGAAGTTGGAGCTGTTAAAGAGAGCGAAAGAACTTCTAACGCGAACAAGTTATTCCAATCCTGATCTGGCACGACAGTTGGACTATGATATTCGTAAGACGCAGGCGGAACTCGATATATACAACGACGCTATGCGACCCGCTGGTCTCCCGCTGGATAAGCAGTTAATTATCGTCCAATCAGATGTTCCTGATTACATTTTGGATATCGCGCAAAAGAGGGCGAGTGATTACTATCAAAAAAAATATCATTTAACGAAGGAAGCGAAGGCGGGACAACATTTTACTGGAGGTGAAAGGAAATTTGAGCCTGAAAATAAGGACGTACACCGTGAGTTTCCTGGTGCATGCGCACCATTTATGAATTCGCGGACAAACGCATTTCATTTGATGCTTCCTTTTGATCTAAAAATTACGCGTAAACCAGAAGACCCTCTGGAAGCAGGTGTACGTGTATTTTATTCCAAAGAAGGTTACTCATTTCCTTTAGCTTATGACATGGATAAGCTTTTAAGCTATAACGATGCGCAGGTGCTTCCATTGGATTTGGAAGACCCAAATCTTTTGTTTGTATCTGCGTCCCGAGTCAAAGAGAGAGAATTTAAATACCAGTTTGGGAGCGCCTCGCCAGAAAACCCTCCTGAATTTAGTTATCCCCGTGCCGTGTTGGAACGAATGGGGAGTTTAGGTACCTTTATCCAGGTTGTTAATAATTTTAAGGTGTGGTTTGATTCCTCCCGTGTTTCTGTTTTGATTCAGGGGGCGCCTGATCTTCACGAATATGGTTTGCTGGGAGGGTCTGGTTTGATGACTCGAACACATGCATCTGACAAGATACCCGCTTACGCTGAATCGTCAAAAGAACCTTGGCAGGAAGGCCTAAGTTTTAATTTTGTTAACATGCATCTCCAATTGCCTCCTGGAGAGGAGCGAGCTATCGTGCCATTTAACACACCGATATTCTCTTTACACCCGGTTCTTAATCGGCAGTGCTTCCAAGTTATGAATGCTGAGGATGCCACTCAAAATTGGCAAGAGCAACAGGCGAAAGCGAACAAATAAAACATCTCCTTCCAGAATGTAGTGTTAATGCCAGATAAAAATTTATTGTAGGGTTCAAAATGATTAGAGTGCTTCAGCTCAATGTTTTTTTTCTAGTCCTATTTTTATTTCTTTTTGGGTGCAGTGAGCATAAAAAAGATGAAGGGGGGATGTCTGCCTCTAGCCAAATAAAAGACCCTGCTGACTTAATAAAACTTGCTGTCAGTAAACAAGTTACAGGAACTTATGATGAGGCAATAGATATTCTTGACCAAGCCCTAGAGATTAATCCTTTGTATGCGCCAGCCCATTACCAAAAAGGGTTGATTTATGAAGAGTGGGATAGGAGAAAAGAAGCTCTTGCATCATACAACAAGGCAGTGGAAATAAATCCAACTTATAATGAGGCCCGACTCGGTCTTGCATCGCTCTACGACAAATCTGTGCTAAACGAACTTGCCTTAGAACAATATCTTAAAGTAGTTGAAACGAGAAGTGGTGACCCGGATATTCATTTTAAAATTGCGTTAGAGTACTGGTACCTTCAAGATATTCCAAAAACAGCTGAACATTATATTAGAGTGATTGAAATAAACTCAGAACATTTACAGGCACATTTAAATTTGATTAGCGTATACGAACGTATGAAAAATTGGGAAAAGGCTCTTGACGAAATCGTAATCGTTAAAAGGCTGTCACAAAAAACTAACAATCAGCAAGCCATGAGTATCGCGGAAAACAAATTTAAATTTATCCAAGGTCGGATGAACTTGACAAAGAAAGATATAAAACGCAAGTCAGAACCGCCTTTTGACTAGATAAATTTCATTATTGAAGAAACGTCTGCTGTTTTTTTAATTCATTTTTAGGTGGTTTTGTAAATTTAGCATACAAGGAGTCGCTCTCTGCCGGCATTGTTTGTTTCGGAGTTTTTTTTACCTTATATTCTAGTCACTCTCTCCAATATTTTTTCAAAAACCGGTCTCTCCCAGACCCAGTGCGGTATGTTTTGTAACGAATGGTGTTTTTCCTGTAAAAGTTTTGGTGGTATTCTTCGGCGGCATAAAATGTAGTTGCCTTGACAATGCTTGTTTTTATTTTATTTTTGAACCGTTTACTCTTTTCAAGTTTACTTCTAGATTTTTCAGCTAGTTTTTTTTGGTCTTGATCGTGATAGAAAATGGCGGGTCTGTATTGCTTGCCTCGATCCACGAATTGCCCGTTTCCATCAGTAGGATCGATATTCCTCCACAATACATCTAGCAAATCGTTGTAGGAGATTATAGAAGAGTTGTAATGGATCTCTATAGCTTCTGCGTGATTTGTTGAGCCGGTTGCTACTTCTTTATAACGCGGGTTTTCTTTTTTACCTCCGGTATATCCAGAGATGACTTTTGAGACACCCGGCAACTTTTCAAATGGAGGTTCCATGCACCAGAAGCATCCACCTGCAAAGGTCGCTTTCCTCATATCTTGCACTACAGAAGATTTACTTTTGTCGCCAGACTCACCAGATCCATTTATTGTTGTAAAAAATACAGCGATCAAAACAATTAATATAATAAAAAAATGAATGTAATTATTTTTCATTCCCTATTCCCTCCAAGCCATATATCTCGAGAATTTTTGTTTTCGCAATGCATAGTTAAGAGTTTTGAACCAGTTTATTTGATTCTTTTGCTTCAAGGTTATTTTTGTGCCATCCTTTTTTTACTTAGAAAATGTATGTCCACCCGCCACGGACGATTGCAAAAATACTCTCAAATTCATGCATTTTTTCAGCAGGGCATCGTAGCATTTATTGATTTAGGTAGGTCCGATCATACCCGAATTAAAGGCTTAATTTCATGCGATAAGCCCCCAAAGCCTATTATTATGGAGGGTTGTGAACACTGCCAAAAATGACTAAAAAGCGTTACAAAAACCTTTTTAAGTATTTTAATATCAATAAGTTAAAAAAACTTGGGCGGAGAGGCGGTTTTTGTTTGACAACGCAATATATTGTATATATTTTAATTTCTGACACTAGATATAGTTGTCATAGGTTTTAACCGGCACTCCAAATTTAATTATGTGCTGGAGTAGGTAGTTTTTTGGGGTTCCAAAGTTATTAAGAGAGGTTCGTGTGCATATTGACCGAGTTTTTACTAAATTTTCGAAAGATCAGAGCGACCCCTATAGCGAAATAGAGTTTGTAGAAAGAACTTCAAAAATCACTAATGCAGATGGTTCTATTGTTTCCCAAATGGACCGGGTGTTAGTGCCAACCCTTTGGTCTCAGGTGGCTGTAGATATTATGGCCCAAAAATATTTTCGAAAAGCTGGAGTTCCTGCTCGACTCAAGAAAAAAATAGAGGATGGAGTTCCCGAGTGGCTTTGCCCTTCAGAGGAGGATACTGAAGCATTGTCCGGGCTTCCAGAGTCAAAGTGGATGAATGGCGAAACGGATTCACGGCAAGTATTTCATCGTTTAGCGGGTTGCTGGACCTATTGGGGTTGGAAGAACAAAAGCTTCGAAAATGAAGATCAAGCGCGCAATTATTACCAAGAAATGTGCTTTATGTTGGCGAGTCAGATGGCTGCCCCGAACTCTCCTCAGTGGTTTAACACAGGGCTTAATTGGGCCTATGGTATAGAGGGACCAGCTCAAGGGCATTATTTTTTTAACGATAAAACCGGGCAAGTTGAAAAATCAAAAAATGCTTACGAACGACCTCAACCGCATGCCTGCTTCATTCTTTCCGTCAAGGATGATCTAGTCGGACAAGGTGGCATTATGGATCTTTGGCAACAGGAGGCACGGTTGTTTAAGTTCGGGTCAGGCACCGGAAGCAACTTTTCTAAACTGCGCGGTGAGGGAGAGCCCCTTTCAGGCGGCGGTAAGTCATCAGGGCTCATGAGTTTCCTTAAAATTGGTGATCGTGCGGCAGGGGCGATAAAATCTGGAGGTACAACAAGGCGAGCTGCTAAGATGGTAACTCTCGATATCGATCATCCTGATATTGAACAGTTTATAAATTGGAAGGCTAGGGAAGAGAGTAAGGTCGCCTCAATAGTAACAGGCAGCCGAATTCTTAAGCGGCGGTTGAAGGAAGTTTTTCTTGCGTGTTGGGATGAAGGTTTGAAAGGGGATATCCGTTTCGACGTTAAAGAAAACACCAAGCTCAAAAAAGCGGTACGGAGGGCTATAGAAGATTTTATTCCTGAAAATTATATATATCGAGTGATTCAGCTGGCGCAGCAGGGCATCAAGGAATTTGAATTCGAAGAGTATGACACCAATTGGAACTCTGAGGCTTACGCCACAGTCTCTGGACAAAACAGCAATAACTCTATTCGTCTGACCAATGATTTTCTGCATGCCGTGGAGGATGACGGTGATTGGGACCTTCGTCAACGTACCAATGGGAAATCCATTCGGCGGGTAAAGGCCCGTGAGCTTTGGCAGTCTATAAACACAGCCGCTTGGGCTAGTGCTGATCCGGGACTTCAGTTCGATACAACTATTAACGAGTGGCATACTTGTCCTGAAGAGGATCGCATTCACGCGTCTAACCCTTGCTCAGAGTACATGTTTCTGGATGACACGGCGTGTAACCTAGCATCAGTTAATTTGATGAAGTTTTATGATCCTAAGACTGATGTGTTTGATGTAGATAACTTTCGCCATGCTTGCCGCTTGTGGACTATGACACTTGAAATCTCAGTAGCCATGGCGCAATTCCCAAATGCAGAGATTGCGCGTAAAAGTTATGAATACCGTACGTTGGGATTAGGGTATGCCAACTTGGGTGCGCTGCTAATGATAATGGGAATCCCTTATGATTCAGATCAAAGTCGTGCCATAACAGGTGCGATTACCGCATTGCTAACAGGCGCATCTTATGCAACATCTGCTGAACTAGCTTCCGAGCTTGGACCTTTTTCCCAATATGAAGAAAACAAGAAACATATGATGCGCGTTATGCGTAACCACCGAAGGGCTTTATTAAATTCTGATCGATTGGAATACGAGGGATTATCTGTTTTTCCTCAAGGGGTTTGTGGGGAGGATTGCCCAAATAGTCTGATGCTGGCAGCTAAAAAGGCATGGGGTGACGCCTTGGCGCTGGGCGAAAAATACGGTTTTCGTAATGCGCAAACCACCTGTATTGCCCCTACCGGAACTATTGGTTTGTTGATGGACTGTGATACTACTGGCATTGAACCTGACTATGCCTTGGTGAAATACAAAAAGCTTGCGGGTGGGGGATATTTTAAAATCATTAACCAGTCGGTCCCATCTGCCCTTAAGCGATTAGGTTACAAGTCAGGCGAAATACAATCGATTGTAGAATACTGTGTCGGAACGGGCAGTTTGGAAGAAGCTCCTCATGTTAATTTTAATACCTTAAAGGCGAAAGGATTTACAGACGAAGTTCTTTCCAGAGTTCAGGGTGAACTACCTAAAGCATTTGATATTACATTTGCTTTCAATAAGTTTGTTTTAGGTGAGTCCTTTTGCGAGGAAGTTCTTGGGATTAGTAGCGAAGAACTAGACTCTTTTGATTTTAATATGCTCAACCATCTTGGCTTCTCAGATCAAGATATTGAAGAGGCCAACAATGTTATTTGCGGTACCATGACTCTAGAGAACTCGCCCTATCTTAACCAAGAACATTATTCAGTTTTTGATTGTGCCAATACATGTGGAAAGTATGGGAAACGATTCATTAGATCAGAAGCCCATATTCATATGATGGCGGCAGCTCAGCCGTTTCTTTCGGGTGCTATTTCCAAGACAATCAACATGCCCAACGAGGCTACTCTTGAGGATATGGATAATGCGCACATGCTTTGTTGGAAACTCATGTTAAAGGGGACTGCAGTATACAGGGATGGATCAAAACTGAGCCAACCTCTTAACAGTACTGTTAGCGAAGGTTTTAAAGTGCTTGAGGTTGAGGATATTGAGGAGAAGCAGCCTCTTAAAATTGCCAAGAAAATTGTCGAAATCGTGCGTGAACGGAAACGAAAAACCCTTCCCCATCGCCGGGCTGGTTATACCCAGAAAGCGGTTATTGCTGGACATAAAGTTTATTTGCGAACGGGTCAGTATTCTGATGGCTCACTCGGTGAAATTTTTATCGATATGCATAAAGAAGGGGCAGCTTATCGCAGTCTTATGAACTGTTTTGCTATCGCGATTTCTTTGGGACTGCAACATGGTGTTCCGCTTGAAGAGTTTGTTGATGCCTTTGTATTTACACGATTTGAGCCAAATGGCATTGTCACAGGTAATGAACGAATAACCATGGCTACCTCCACTATTGATTATATATTCCGAGACTTAGCTATTCATTATCTTGATCGTACTGACCTTGCTCAAGTGACCCCTGATGATCTCCGGGCGGATGCTATCGGGAAGAACAATGAGTCAGAACCTGATGAAGCCAGTAATCAGGGCTCTACGGATGAGTCGTCGGTAGTGATGATCAAAGGAGAAGGGAAGAGAGAAGCTAAGATTCCCCAAAATAGCTCTCATGTCAAGGGAAACGGGAACAATGGAAACGCTAAACCGGTCGAGATCATCCCGGTACGTAGTAATGGAAATGAAGGGGGGCAGGCTGTGACCGCGCGAAAATTGGTTTCTACAGCATCCATCGCGAAGTTAAAGGGCTATGAAGGTGATCCTTGCACAGACTGCGGGCAACTGACTCTTGTTCGGAATGGTACCTGCCTCAAGTGTCAAACCTGTGGAGCTACTTCGGGTTGCTCATAAGTTTCTAACCACAATCTTAGCATTAAACTAATTTATCGATTTGACGCAACGGAAACCGATTGTTGGGTTTTTAATGTTGCCAGCTACTACATTTCGATAGTCTATAGTTGCAAAGCCAGGCGGACTTGTCCAACTCCCTCCTTTGACAATTCTATAAGTTGCTTTTTTCTTTTGTCTTAAATTTTTAGGGAGAGGAGAATGAGGGGTATCAACCCATTCCCATACGTTCCCAATCATATCCAAGGCGCCAAAAGGTCTAGATCCTAAAGGGAATGACCCTACAGGCGCAACCGAAGCAAACCCATCTTCTTCTCCGACAAGGTTCGAGAATGACCTTTTGGTTTTATTACTCCAATAGGTAGGTTTTTTTGACGAGCCTCCTGCCGCTAATTCCCACTCGGCTTCTGTTGGCAAACGTTTTCCCACTGCCCGGCAATGTTTGTCTGCGTTGATCCAATCAACACCCATGGCTGGACAGGCTGAGCAGGTTTTATCAGTTATATAGGTGTGGTCGTGAGTTGGGTGTGTTTTTTTGTATTGCTTCACGGTTACTTCAGTGTGGTCAATATAAAACATGGCCATTTTTTTTAGGTCATGGGATACATTAATCGGAGGGATAAAGCTTCCTTGCTTTGGCTTTAGTTGGGTGGTTTTATCAGCTGATGGATCAACCAAAACCATAAGCGTGCCACTAACGGGATGAATTATGGTTGGTAATAATATTTGATCGTACCTGGAAGGTGGGGGTAGTTTTTTAGTATGCTTTTTATGTTTTTTAGTTTGTCTTTTATGTTTTTTAGTTTTTCTTTTATGTTTTTTAGTTTTTCTTTTATGTGTTTT
>Ga0208766_1000531_pt1 | contig 20895 bp, 24 predicted proteins | sample ETN01SmetaG_3_FD_185792 | JGI IMG/M metagenome (GOLD analysis project Ga0208766, IMG submission 185792) | Marine microbial and viral communities from oxygen minimum zone, Eastern Pacific Ocean - ETNP2014F12-01SV263 (SPAdes) (version 2) | ecosystem: Environmental > Aquatic > Marine > Oceanic ... | reverse complement strand
TCTTTTTCTTTTCTCAGTTGTAAATTCCAATCTATAACTCTTTTTTTTACAATATCTATCATGTAATAATTCTAAAGATACGTGCCGTGCCTAATATGAGTTATTGTTGGGAACTCAAAAAAAACTATTGGTAAATTGAGTAAAGCCATCAAAATAGGGGATGTTAAAACCCCAATAATTGAAAATATTATTCCAATAAATCCTGCAACATATTCTTTTTTTGATATTGCCAATACTCCTAATATGAAGGCTATAGGACTAAAAATAATTGAAAAAATAAAAATACCAACAAACCCAAAAACGATACTTAAAACACCATAGTTCTGCGCTTTTTCTCTTATGATGATCCTTGTTTCTTTATCTGTCATAGGTATTAATTATTCCTTTTTTCATATTGTTATTTGTTAAGTATAACAAAATAAACATTTACTATTATTTATTTTAAAATAGTTCCTTTTTAAAAATTTTATTTAACCATATGACTAAAACCGACAATAGCATTGCAACTACTACATCTTCTATCGGCGATGCATCTGGAACTCCAAAATTCCACAGTAATACACCAGTCAACCAAATTATATATATTCTCATTTTTCTAATTCTAATAATTTTCTTTTTGTTTCTGCCCCGCCCTGCGCACTGTAACCTCCTAGACTGCCATCAGATTTAATTACTCTGTGGCAAGGAATTTCGATAGGTTTTGGGTTTTTGCCACAAGCATTTGCGACTGCTCTAGAAGCATTAGGGCGCCCAATTGCTTTTGCAATCTGCTTATATGACTTAGTCGTGCCTAGAGGAATTTTTTTTAATTCTTCCCAAACCTTTCTCTCAAAAACTGTACCTTTCATTTTATTCTACCGTTACTAAATTATAGTGACCCATCTAAAATATACTTTAATATTCTAACAACTTGATGTTGATCTTTTGCAACTGCAGCTGCAGATGCGTCTACCTCTTTAAGCGCATGCTGGTGTTCATCATTGTGAATGACAATAATTGATTTATTTAACGCTGAAGCATAGCCTGCATCAAAAGCAGCATTCCATTGTTTATATTTCTCTCCAAATTTTACAATTACTACATCAGAGTCCTTAATTGCTTTTTTAGTTTTTATAGAATTAATGCTTGCGCCTTTATTATCTTTCCAAAAGTTTTTTTCCTCAGTTCCAAGGATTTCAACTCCGCAATTATCTGATGATTCATGGTCAGTATTCGGCGAAGAAAATTTAACACTTAAATCTTCTTTTTTGCAAAGTTGGATAATTTCTGCTCTCCAATCAGTGTGAATCTCTCCTGACAAATATACATTTAACATTTAACGCTCCTTTTTATATTAATTATTCCACTGTAACGGACTTAGCAAGATTTCTTGGTTGATCTATATTGGTTTTCTTTTGTAAGGCAACATAATAAGAAAGTAGTTGCATTGGAATCACATAGACTAAAGGAGCTGTGAAATGACCACAAGATGGCATAGTAATTATTTTAGTTTTTTCATTTTTCTTAAGTTTTAATTTTTTATTAGTAAAAATGTAAACCAATCCTTGTCTTGCCTTAACTTCTGCTAAATTAGATAAGACTTGGTTAACAAGATTATTTTCAGGCATTAACCCAATAACTGGCAAATTTTTATCAACTAAAGCTAAAGGTCCGTGTTTTAATTCTCCAGCGGCATAACCTTCTGCATGAATATAAGTAATTTCTTTAAGTTTTAAAGCAGCTTCCAGAGCTATTGGATAAGACGCTCCTCTTCCAAGGAAAAGGGCGTGATGTTTATTTTTAAAATTTTTTGCCATTTCTTTTATGCTTTTTTCAAGCAAGAATGTTTTTTTAAGCACTGCTGGTAATATTTTAATTTGTTTTAATATTGATTTGCCAATAGTTTTATTTTTAGAATATTTTGCCAATATCATTGTAAGAAATAAAAGTGCTATTAATTGTGATGTGAATGCTTTTGTTGAAGCAACACTAATTTCAGGGCCAGCATGCGTTAAATATACTAAATCAGATAATCTTGTAATAGTGCTTTCTGGCACATTGCAAATTGCTAGAATAGATTTATACGAACTATTTTTAGCTTTTTTTAAAGAATAAATAGTGTCTGCTGTTTCACCTGATTGGCTTATTGCAACAAATAAAGTATCTTTTGGAATATTAGTTATTCTATGCCTGTACTCACTTGCTATTTCAGCTGTACACATAATATCTGATACTTCTTCAATCCAATACTTTGCAACTAATGTAGCATTGTAACTTGTGCCACAAGCAACAAAATGTATATGTTTTATAGTTTTTAAAATATTATCAGAATTAGGACCAAAGATATTTGGCAAAAGACCTTTAGCGCCGATATGCGATTTAATAGCATCATTTACAATATCATATTGTTCGTGAATTTCTTTTTGCATAAAATGCTTATAGCCATTTTTAGAAACTGTTTTATCTTTTTGTTTTGTCTTAACTGCTTTACGTTTGATTTTTTTACCATTTAATGAAAATAATTCTATATTATTTTGTTTAACAAAAGCAATTTCATAATCATTTAATGTCATATAAGTTTTAGTTTTACTTGTTAGGGCATGTAAATCAGATGATATAAAATTACAATTGTCACCAATACCAATAAGCAAAGGGCTTCCATTACATGCTGCAATAATTGTATCTGGCATATCTTCAAATAAAACTCCAATAGCAAACGATCCTTCTAATTGTTTAACTACAGACCTTATAGAGTTTTTTGTACTATTATTTTTTGACAAAGAATCTGCAAGTAGATGTGCTATAACTTCAGAATCTGTGTCAGAGGAAAATTTAAAACCTTTTTTTAAAAGTTTGGCTTTAAGTTCTTCTGAATTTTCAATAATTCCATTATGCACAATAGAAATTTTATTTGAATTATGCGGATGTGAATTTTTTAAATTTGGCTCTCCATGAGTCGCCCAACGAGTATGCGCTATTCCGCACTCGCCAACTATTTTTGAAGATCTTAATTGTTTTTTTAATTCGTTTACTTTTCCGATACAACGAATTCTTTTGATTTTATTAGTATTTGATAAAACAGATATTCCGGCAGAATCATAACCCCTGTATTCTAATTTCATGAGTCCTTCTATAAGGCTATTTTGAATTTTACTAGAAGAAACTGCGCCAAAAATTCCGCACATTATTTTTTACCTTTTATTGATCTATTCTTCCATTTAGGAATTGATACTTGCTTGCTTCTTGCAATAGTTAAACTGCCTCCTCCTGGCGTATCTCTTGTTACCGTAGAACCTGCGGCAATATATGATCCTTTGCTAACTTTAACAGGCGCTACTAACCTAGTGCCTGACCCAATGAATGAATTACTTTCGATGATAGTTTTATGTTTTTCATCCCCATCGTAGTTACACGTAATGGTTCCTGCACCTATATTAATATCTGTCCCAAGAACAGCATCTCCAATGTAACTAAGGTGGTTAATTTTTGTTCTACTTCCAATTGTTGAGTTTTTCACTTCTACAAAATTACCGACATGAGCATCATTTTTTAGTACTGTGCCAGGCCTAATTCTTGCGTAAGGTCCTACAATACAATTATCACCAATGGTTGCGCCAAAAATTATTGTGTTAGGTTTGATGTGAACATTTTTACCTATTTTACAACGATTAAAATAACAATTATGGCCCATGGTTGAATTTTCTCCAATTTTTACTTCATCTTCAAAAACACAATTAATGTCTATTTCCACGTTACCACTAACATGTAAATTACCTCTTATATCGGTCCTTGATGGGTCTCTAATTAATGTGCCTGACTCAAGCAAAGATTCTGCTTTTGCTCTAAGATAGCGTTGTTCTAATCTAACTAAATCAACTTTAGAATTAACGCCGGCTATTTCGAGTTCATCAGTAAATTTAAAAGTCGTAACTTTATGATTATTTTCAATTAATATTTTTATAATATCAGTTAAGTAATACTCTTTTTTTGAATTATTATTATTTATTAATCCTATGTATTTACGCAGAAGATTTTCTTTAATTGCAATGACCCCTGTATTAACTTCTTTTATTTGTCTTTGCTCTAAAGTAGTTTCTTTTTCTTCAATTATGCGTGATATTTTATTTTTTGTTCTAATTATTCTCCCGTATCCTTTTGGTATATCTAGTTCTACTGTTCCTATGCATGCCTCAGAAGATTTCAATTTACTTACAATCTTTTTGATTGAAGAATCTTTTATAAATGGTGTATCACCACAAAGAATAAGTATTGTTGAGTTGCCTGGTTTTTTAGTAGCAAGAGCAGATTTTACAGCGCCTGCTGTCCCATCTAATTTTTTCTGAATAGTGACTTCAATTTTTGAATCAATTAAAATTTTTTTTAAATCTTTTGATTGACTATTTATAACACACTGAATATTGCGAGACTGTGCGCCTTTAACAGATTCAACAATATGATTAATAACTGGTTTCCCAGCTATATTAAATAAAAGTTTAGACTTATTAGCCTTCATTCTTGTGCTTTTCCCAGCGCCAAGAATAATTGTTGTGAACATATCAAGCTACCCCTTAACTACTTTTTCCCTTTACTTTTAAGTTTCTTAATAAGTCTCAATTGTGCTGCTGCTTGTAGTAATTCTGATTTCGCCTTAGCGGCGTCAATGTCGCTACCACTATTTTTCATTGCGTCCTGTGCAAGTTTTTCAGCTTCCAGTGCTCTTTCTTCGTCTAAATCTTCTCCTCTCAATGCAGTGTCAGACAAAATTGTAACCTCGTTTGGCTGTATCTCCAATATACCACCACTAACGTAAAAGGTCTCTATTTCATCTTTGCTTATTTGGGCCCTGACATCGCCAGGTTTCAATCGAGTGATTAGCGGGGTGTGGTTTGGAGTTATCCCAACTTCACCCATTTCAGCTGGGGCAAAAACCATCTCTACTTCTTTAGAGAATAATTCTTGTTCAGCGCTAACTATTTCTAATTTAAGTTTTCCTTCCATTATTTTTCTTCATCAGCTTTTTTCTCAGCTTCAGAAATTTCTCCAATCATATAAAATGCTTGTTCAGGTAAATGATCTAAATCTCCATTAACAATGGACTGGAATCCTTTCATGGTATCCTTCAACGAAACATACTTCCCCGGTGTCCCCGTAAACGTTTCCGCTACATAAAAGGGTTGTGATAAATATCTTTGTATTTTTCTTGCCCTATTTACAGCTAATTTATCCTCTTCTGATAATTCATCCATGCCAAGTATGGCAATGATGTCTTTTAACTCTTTATATTTTTGTAATACTCCCTGAACCGCTCTAGTTGTATCATAATGTTCTTGCCCAATTACCAATGGGTCCAATTGTCTACTTGTAGAATCTAGAGGGTCTACTGCTGGGTATATTCCCAATTCTGCAATATTTCTTGATAAAACAACCGTGGCATCCAAATGCGCAAATGTTGTTGCTGGGCTAGGATCAGTTAAATCATCGGCTGGAACATATACAGCCTGTATAGAAGTAATTGACCCACTTTTTGTTGAAGTTATTCTTTCTTGAAGAACGCCCATTTCCTCTGCAAGCGTAGGTTGATACCCAACGGCTGATGGCATACGCCCAAGTAATGCAGAAACTTCGGTACCCGCAAGTGTATACCTATATATATTATCGACAAATAAAAGCGTGTCACTTCCTTGATCTCTAAAATGCTCAGCCATAGTTAAGCCAGTTAATGCAACTCTAAGTCTATTGCCAGGAGGTTCATTCATTTGGCCGTAAACAAGCGCAACTTTATCAATAACTTTTGCGTCTGTCATTTCATGATAAAAGTCATTGCCTTCACGAGTTCTTTCCCCCACGCCAGCAAATACAGAAAATCCGCTATGCTCAGCAGCAATATTTCTAATCAATTCCATGAGAATTACAGTTTTACCAACGCCTGCACCCCCAAATAATCCAACTTTACTACCTTTGGCAAAAGGGCAAATTAAATCAACAACCTTAATTCCTGTTTCTAATATTTCGATCTCTGATGCTTGTTCAGAAAATGTCGGAGCTGGTCTGTGTATAGGCAGGGTTGTTTTAGCATTAATATCACCTGCATTATCAATAGGTTCTCCCAAAACATTCATAATTCTTCCTAGTGTTTTTTCTCCAACAGGCACATTTATTGGTTCCCCAGTATTGTTTACATCAAGGCCACGTTTTAGGCCATCTGTAGAACCCATTGCAATAGTGCGGACAACTCCATCCCCTATTTGCTGTTGGACCTCTAGCGTTAAATTATTTTCTTTAACTTTTAAAGCATCAAAAATTTTTGGAATAGATTCGCGTGGGAACTTTACGTCTATGACTGCTCCAATAATTTCTACTACTTTTCCTGCTTCCATAATTATCTCCTAAGTTAAAGAGCTGCTGCACCAGATATAATTTCTGATATTTCTTGTGTAATAGCAGCTTGCCTATTTTTGTTATATATTAATTTTAATTCTGCGATTAAATCTGTTGCATTGTCAGAAGCAGATTTCATAGCCACCATTCTTGAAGCTTGTTCGCATGCTAAGTTCTCAACAACAGCGCGATAAACTAGTGATTCAATATATCTAGTAAATAAAGACTCTAATACTTCCTCTGCATCTGGCTCATATAAATAATCCCAATAATGATCATACGTTTCAATTTTCTCTTCAATCACAATGGGTAAAATCTTTTTCAAATTTGGTAGTTGGCTAACGGTATTAACAAACGTATTGTAAACAAGATAGACTTCGTCAAAATTTTTCTCTAAATAATTATCTATTGTTTTAGTTATCACTCCAAGAATTTGTTCAACCGTAGGTTTGTCACCAAGATGTGATGTTTGAGCTATTACATTACCACCAACTCTTTGAAAAAAAGATGATGCCTTATTGCCGACAAGTGAAAACGTTGATTCAATTCCTTTTGCTTTATCTTTTGATATTTCTTCTAACACCTGTTTGAATAAATTATTATTCAAGCCACCACATAAACCTCTATCTGATGAGATTATGATGTAACATTTTTTTCTTACATCTCTTTGCGTTAAAAACTCAGATTCATATTCAGGATGAGCATGCGCCAAGTGTGACATTACATTCGTTATTTTTTCAGCAAATGGTCTAGCTTTGTTCATTTGGTCTTGAACTTTTTTCATTTTACTAGCTGCAACCATTTCCATTGCTTTGGTAATCTTTTGGGTATTTTCGATACTACCAATTTGAGTTCTAATTTCTTGGCTACTCGACATTATTAATAAACTCCATTCTCTTTGAAATCATCTAATATTGCCTTAATCTTTGCGGCTATCTCATCGTTATAATCTAAGGATTTGTTTATTTCTGTAATTATTTTTTCATGCTTCGACTTTGCAAATTCATGCAAAGATTTTTCGAATCCAATGATTTTATGTATATCAACTTCATCTAAATAACCCTCGTTAACTGCAAATAATGATAGTGACATTTCAGCAACAGTAAGCGGGGAATATTGTGATTGTTTCATTAGCTCGGTCACTCTTTTGCCTCTTTCAAGTTGTTTTCTAGTTGTCTCATCTAAATCAGATGCAAATTGCGAGAACGCGGCAAGCTCCCTATATTGAGCTAATGCCAACCTAACACCTCCACCTAGTTTTTTAATAATTTTGGTTTGCGCTGCTCCACCAACTCTTGACACTGACAATCCCGCATTTATTGCAGGTCTTATGCCTGCATTAAATAAATCGGTCTCTAAAAAAATCTGCCCGTCAGTAATAGATATAACATTTGTTGGCACAAAAGCTGATACGTCACCGGCCTGTGTTTCGATAATAGGCAATGCTGTTAATGACCCAGTTTTACCTTTAACTTTCCCTCCAGTTATGTCTTCCACAGCTTTTTCATTGATTCTTGCCGCTCGCTCTAACAATCTTGAATGTAAATAAAATACATCTCCAGGGTAAGCTTCACGGCCCGGAGGTCTTCTAAGCAATAATGAAACCTGTCTATATGCCCAAGCTTGTTTTGTTAAGTCATCATAAACTATTAACGCATCCTGTCCTGAGTCTCTAAAATATTCTCCCATTGCACACCCAGAGTACGGGGCTATGTATTGCATTGCCGCAGACTCAGCAGCAGACGCTGCAACAATTATTGTATGCTTTAATGCGTCATGCTCTTCAAGTTTTCTAACTACTGATGCAATAGATGATGCTTTTTGTCCAATAGCTACATATATACATTTTACACCTGTTTCCTTTTGGTTAATTATGGCGTCAATTGCGACAGCGGTTTTACCAGTTTGTCTATCACCAATAATTAACTCACGTTGGCCACGGCCTATAGGAACCATTGAGTCAATTGATTTCAATCCTGTTTGTACAGGCTGATCTACTGATTTTCTCTCGATAACCCCTGGGGCAATTTTTTCTATAGGCGAACTATGATTAGACTTTATAGCTCCGGCGTTATCAATGGGCTCGCCTAAAGAGTCAACAACTCTACCCAATAAAGATTCGCCAACAGGAACTTCTAAGATACGTCCTGTACATTTAACAGTATCTCCTTCAGATATAGATTTATAATCACCCAAAATAACGGCACCTACAGAGTCTCTTTCAAGATTTAATGCCAAACCATAAACATTATTAGGAAATTCAAGCATTTCACCTTGAAGTGCATCCGTGATTCCATAAACTCTAGCGATACCATCCGTTAAAGACACAACCGTTCCCTCATTATGAGACTGGGCTTTTAAATCTAACTTCTGAATTTTTTCTTTAATAATGTCGCTAATTTCTGTTGGGTTTATTGTCATATTTCTACCTTCTTGTTGTAAGTTTTTCCCTCATTGAATCAATTTTACTTTTGACGCTATAATCAATAACCTGATTGTTAACTTTAATTTTTATTCCAGCTAAGAGGTTTTTGTTAATCTCCTCTTTAATTTTTATTTGTTTTTTAAATTGAGTTTCTAGCATATTGGACAACTTGTTCTTTTGTTTGCTATCAAGCTCATATGCTGTTTCAATTTCTGCCACAGTTATATTTTCTTCATTTAACAACATGTTATTAAATAAATATGAAATTTGATTTATAAAATAAATCTTTTTGTTTTCAATTAGAATAATAAGAAAGTTTTTAAATAAATTATCGTGAGATGGCAGGAATTCTAACAAAAAATCTAAAGTGTCCTTATCAGTAACTTTCGGGCTTGCAATAATCGCTTTCACTTTCCCATCTTTTAGCACTTCTGATAAAACTAATAAGTTTGATTTCCATTCGCTTGTTAATTGCCCTTCGATTGCAATTTTATATGCAGCCTCTGCATAAGGTCTTGAGTATGTAATGTTTTCGGTCACTGCCCAATCACCTCTTTTATAATTTTGTCGTGCGCTTTTTTATCCACTTTTTCTGCTATTACTTTTTCAGCACACAACAATGATAGTTCGGCCACATCTGCTTTCAGTTTTTCTCTAGCAGCATTAGTTTCTTGCTCTAATTGTTGTTCGTGAGATTTTGTAACTTTAGCAGCTTCTTCCTTTGCAGTATGTCTTGCTGTATCAATAATATTTTTTGACTGCTGTTCAGCACCACCAATAATCTCTGATGCTTTATTTTTTGCTTCTTCAACTTGGCTTTTATAATGCTCTTCAGCATCTTTTATTTTCTTTTCTCCTAATTCGGCAGATGCTAATCCATCTGCTATTTTATTAGTACGGTCTTCCATAGCTTTTGTTAGAGGCTCCCAAAGATATGCCTTTATAAACCACACAAAAATAACAAAAGTAATCATTTGCCCAAAAAGTGTTGCTGTTACATTCATATTATAGCCCTGCGTTTAAAATTATTTATAATTATGCTCCTAGCGCTGCTTTCGCTGCGCCAATAAAAGGATTGGCAAAAACAAAGAACATTGCAAATGCTAAAACTATAAATGGAAAAGATTCCATTAATCCTGCCGTGATAAACATTTGAATTCTCAATGCTGGCAACATTTCAGGCTGCCTTGCAATTCCCTCAATATATTTCATACAAATCAAACCCCAGCCTAATGCAGATCCTAGTCCTGCTGCAGCCAGCATTATTGATACTCCTAAACTAGTTGAGGAATAGATTTGTGTAATCATTTCTGGTGTTAGTGTGTTTTCCATATTTTACCTCTATAAATGTTAATGTGGTTCTTCCGATGCCAAGCTTATATACATAATAGTTAAAACCATAAATATAAAAGCTTGTAATGTAATTACGAGTATGTGGAATATTGCCCACATACTTCCTGGTATTGGGATAATGTACCAAGGCAATATAGCAATTAACAGGAATACTAATTCACCTGTAAACATATTGCCAAATAACCTTAATGCTAAACTTAAAGGCTTTGCAATTTCCTCAACCATTGTCAAAATAAAATTAATTGGCGCTAGAGCAATTCCAAAAGGGTGGACTAAAAATGATTTAAAATAACCTCCAGGCCCTTTTATTTTTATATTATAGTAAATACAAATTACAAAAACTGTGAGCGCCATTGCAAATGTTGTATGCGGGTCTGTTGTTGGGACAACTTTTAAAGACTCTATGCCCATCATATATGCGGCTTTTGGTAAAAGATCAACGGGAATTAGATCCATGGCATTCATTAAAAAAACCCACATAAAAATAGTAAGCCCCAGCGGGCCAACGAGCTTATTAGGTTTTGGGAAAGCCTCTTTTACTAAGCCATTGACAAAGTCTATCAATGTTTCAAGTACATTCTGTATCCCTGATGGCGCGCCCGTTTTGATATTATTGCCTACCCGGTAAGATATAAACATAACCATAAGAGCAATAAAAATACTAAAAAACATTGTGTCGATATTTATTTGCCAAAAACCTGTGGCATCCGTAGTTAACGGTTTTAAGTGATGTGAAATATACCCTACTGGGTTATCTGTTGCTGGACTCTCACCTTGGCTCATAATTCTTTTATCTCAATCTCTCTCTAATATATAAATTTAGGCTTATAGAAGATATACCCTAATTGCGCTAAAGAGAATGCTATTAATATTTGTATAGCAACAAGTCCTAGATGTACGATTCCTACATAAAAACTTGCTAGTACTATAACAAATCTCATTACAACACTTCTTACAAGCACTAAGGCGCTTCTTGCCTTTTTTTGCTCATAGGCTGCAACCCCAGCATCATCTACGCTTCTTGCAAGTAGCAAAGTATTTACCACAGCAACCAGCCCTCCATAAAAAGACGACATTAAATTCGCTGACTCGAGACTCATAAAAACTAAAGCTACAACTACAGTTATTGAGCCCTGGTAAATTATTACTCTTAACACTATTGATGTTCACCACGGAGCAAAAACCACTTCCTTTATGGCTACTGGTAGTATAGATGAGTATTACGGTTAGTTCAATTTATATACCATTAATATGGACAATAATTATTATGGTTTTATTTTACTAACAATACCTTCAAGCTCATTAAGAGTTTTGTATTTAATTTCAATTTTACCTGAGCCAGCTTTTGAGTGGTGAATTCTTAAATCAGCTCCAATAATTTCAGAAAGCGTACGTTCTAAAGCAACTGTATCTTGATCTTTAGTAGTTTCAGGTTTTTTATTTAGTTTTTTGCCATGGTTTTTAACCAAGTTTTCAACTGCTCTAACAGAAAGTTTTTTATTAATTGCTTTTTTAATAATAATGTCTTGATTATTTGGCTCTAATGTTAAAATTGCTCGTGCGTGTCCCATTTCAATAACACCTTCAGCTAATTTTGATTTAATAAAATCAGTCAAATCATTTAGCCTTAATATGTTACTTACATGTGGGCGTGACCTCCCTGTGTATTTAGAAATTTCATCGTGCGTCATCTCAAACTCAACATTTAGTTTCTGCAAGGCTTCTGCTTCTTCAATTATATTTAATTGTTCGCGTTGTACGTTTTCTACAATAGCGATTAACGCAGACTCCTTGTCTGTAGCCTCCATAACAATCGCTTCAATATTTTCTTCCTGTATTGATTGCATTGCTCTCCATCTTCTTTCTCCTGCAATTAGCTCATAGCCACTATCTGTTTTTCTAACTAAAATTGGCGTCTTTTGGCCAAGCGCCTTTATTGATGATGCCATAGATTCTAATGGCTCATCAAAAAATAATTTTCTTGGCTGGTTGATGTTTCTTGATATTTTATCGATTGGGATTTTCTGTATTGTTTTGCTCGAACTTGATACGGGATCTTTGGTGCTATGTTTTTTTTCAGGTTTACTGCTTAACAACGCCTCGAGACCTGAGCCCAATGCTTTTCTCTTACTCATAATATTTAATATAGCTCAGCATTGATAAGATGTATATATTACTATTTTTCTTGTTTTATAATTTCACCTGTCAAAGATAGATATGATAGAGAGCCCTTGGAATGTTTGTCATACTCGGTTACAGGCATTCCATGACTAGGCGCTTCAGCAACTGTTATATTTCTTGGTATTATTGTTTTAAAAAGTTTTTCTTTAAAAAATTTTATAAGCTGAGCGCTCACGTCATTGGCAAGATTATTTCTCGGATCAAACATAGTTCTTATAATCCCCTTAATACTTAAATTATTATTTGTGGATTCCTTGATAGTCTCGATCGTTGTTATTAATTCACTTAAACCTTGAAGCGCAAAAAACTCACACTGTACAGGGATCAAAACTCCATCAGAAGCAGTTAATGAACTTACTGTAAGTATATTTAATGAAGGAGGGCAGTCGATAATTATGTAATTATATTTTTTTTTAATAGTATTTAACAAGTTTCTTAATGTAAATTCTTTTTCATTTAATGAAAGCAATTTAACCTCTGCCTCTGTTAGCTCTGGTGTGGCTGGGAGTATATTAAATCCATAATTATCAAGAGATATGATTGCCTCTGACAAATTATTTCTACCCAATAGCACATCGTTTACAGAAACATCTAAAGAGTGTGGGTCAAGACCACAGCCTTTGGTTGCATTAGATTGTGGGTCTAAATCTACTAGCAATACTTTTCTTTTGGTTTTGGCCAAAGCTGCAGAAAGGTTAATGCAGGTTGTGGTTTTGCCAACACCTCCCTTCTGGTTAACTACTGACAAAATATTTGAAATCATAAAATCTCCAATATGAAGCGGTTTGTCGGGAAAAAAGGAGTTTTAATTTTATGTATAGTGCATTTTGCGGTTATTCTGTCGTCTATTTTTATAATATTTGGTATAACAAGCGCATTAGACCCTGTCATCATTAATACTTTATACCTGCCTTTTATTCTAGATTTCATCAATTTATATATATACTTTACTTTTTGAATAAAATTCATCTTTGAAACTACTTTATTGCTAAAATTTTTAATGAGGATGCTGTTAGGTGTATTGCCAATGCTAAGACTGTTTATGTCAGTCTTTACAATATCAATATTCTTTAAGTTTAATTTAATTTTAACATGCTCTAAAAAACGTATGGCCTTTTCTCTTCTATCAACTAATATAAAATTATTATCATTTCTTAGTATGCTAAGAATAATTCCTGGTATGCCAGCGCCTGTCCCAACATCAATATGAAGACCATAAGGCAAATATCCAACAAAAGAAACTGTGTCAAAAAAATCTCTCTTAATGAAGTACTCTACATTTCTTGTTGAAAGAATATTATGTTTTTCGTGCCATTTAAATAATATATCAACATAGTCATGGAATAAGCTAAGCTGGTAATTTGAAACGTCTTGGCCAGTTATTGAAATTACATCTTCAAGTTGTTTGTTTAGTTTGATCATTTAAGTTAAACCGGTTAACTTATTGTAACATTGTTTATTATGAAACATTCTTATTGAAGGGCGTGTTTTTTAATATAAATCTTTAATAAAGAAATAATAGCGGGTGTAACGCCAGGTATTCTTGATGCCTGTCCAAGAGTTAAGGGCAAAACTATTTTTAATTTTTCAACCGCCTCATTAGACAGTCCTTTTATTTTAGAATAATCTATAGAGGCTGGAATTTTTTTATTCAAAGAACTTGAAATCATCTCTATCTCAACATCCTGTCTTTTTAAATAACCCGCATATCTTTCATTAATTGCAACTAGGCGGCCAATATCTGAATTTGATGTCTTCCCAAAAGTGTCTAATCCCACTAAATCAGAATATTGAATATCAGACATTCTTAACAAGGTCTTCATAGTTTGTGGTTTTTGTATTTTTAAACTAAATTTCTTTTCAATCATTGTAGAGGCTGTTGTTCCTGGAAAAATTTTAATTGAGTCTAGGCGAATTGTTTCTTTTTTAATTTTATCTACCTTGTTAATAAATAGCTTATGCCTTTCAGAAGAAACTAAGCCAATCGCATAGCCCTTGTCTGTTAATCTTTCATCTGCATTGTCTTCTCTTAGTTTCAATCTATATTCAGCTCTGCTCGTAAACATTCTATAAGGTTCTGTAACCCCCAATGTTGTCAAGTCATCAACCATAACTCCTATATAACTTTCGCTTCTTAAAGGACACCACATCTCTTTGTTCTTAGAGAAGGATGCGGCGTTTAGTCCAGCAATAATACCTTGGGCGGCTGCCTCTTCGTAACCAGTGGTTCCGTTTATTTGTCCAGCAAAAAAAAGATTGTTTATGTTTTTAGTTTGTAAATATTTGTTTAAACCAAGAGGGTCAAAGTAACTATATTCTATGGCATAGCCAGGGTGTGAAATTACACAATTTTCTAGACCTTTTATTGTATGGAGAAATTCTAATTGTTTCTGCTCTGGCAAACAAGTTGATAAACCATTTGGGTAAATTTCTTTGTCAGATAATGTTTCAGGCTCTAAAAATACTTGGTGGGAATTTTTATCTGAAAACCTTTCAACTTTATCCTCTATTGACGGGCAATAACGAGGGCCAACAGAGTTTATTTTACCATTAAATAGTGGCGATAAATGCTTCGATGATTTAATTATTTCGTGTGTTTCCACATTTGTATAAGTTATATGGCAGGGTATCGGTGTTATGTGTTCTGGCGTTTGGTTATATTGATCATACAAAAAAGAAATATGCGGATTATTAACGTCGCTGTTTTGTTTTTCAAGATTATCAAACTTGATGGTATTTTTAAATATTCTTGGGGGTGTTCCGGTTTTGAGTCTTTTGACATTAAAGCCTTTTTCTCTAAAAAAATTATCCAAGTCTTTGGATGATTTATCGCCTGACCTTCCAGCTTCAAAGGATTTCTCACCAATGTGCACCACCCCTCCAAGAAATGTACCTGTTGTTAATACAACAGTTTTAGAAATAATTTTATCTTTTGTTTCTAACTCAACACCTGTAACAATGCCATCAGAAATTAAAAGCTTAGCAACAACCCCCTCTAATGTTGATAAGTTTTTTTGAGAAGCAATGGTTCTTTGCATCACCGTCTTATACGTATCCCTACATGTTTGTATTCTGGTTGCTTGAACCGCTGGCCCTTTTCTTGAATTTAATTTTCTTCTTTGCAATGCAGAATTATCAGCAACTTTACACAATAACCCATCTAAAGCATCTACTTCTCTTGCTAAATGAGACTTTCCGATTCCCCCAATTGCTGGATTGCAACTCATTTGACCGATGGAGTCAATCTTCATTGTTATTAATAATGTTAAAGCGCCGGTTCTTGCTGCCGCGTGTGCGGCCTCACACCCTGCATGCCCTCCACCTATTACAATTACATCATATTTCATACCATCACTTCCCTATACAAAAATCTGAAAAAACTTTGTCCAGCAATTCTTTGTTAACTTGCCCACCTAAAATTTCATCAATAATATTATGGGCGCATCTTAGTTCTTCTGCGACTATATCTAGTCCTTGATTATCATTGTATTTTTTTACCATGTAAAGATGGTCTAGCGCCTTCTTTAGCAAGTCTAAATGTCTTTGTCGTGCTGTTCCTATATTTTCATCTGAAATTAAGTTTAAATTTATTATTTCATTAATTAATAAATCAATGCCTAGATTTTCTAAAACAGAAACACTAAAGTTTTTTATGTTGTTTTGCTCAAAAAAAGAGGGTTTTTTGTTTGTTTTATCAATCTTGTTGTTTATAAGCCAGTAGTTGTCAATATTATTGTCTGTAATTATTTGTGCATCAGCTTTATCAAAACCGCATGTGTCATCAACCATATATAAAACTATGCTAGATTTTAATATTGTTTTTTTAGTTAAATTAATTCCTTCAGACTCAATCTTATTAGCTGGGCTTCTTAGGCCTGCTGTGTCATAAAAAGTAACAATACTTTTTTTAAAACTTATTTCATGCTGTATTGTGTCTCGCGTTGTCCCAGGGCGCGATGATACTATAGAGCCTTGTTCTCCTAACAACAAATTTGACAATGATGATTTTCCAACATTTGGTTTACCCACTACAGCAAATGATGTTTTACAATTAATAGCAACGCCGCTAACTGCTGATTTAATTATGCTTTCTAACTCTGAAATAATAACATTTATAGATTGGTTGTTTTTGTCCAGTTGAATATCTGGAACTTCATCTTCAGGAAAATTTATGCTGGCCTCAATCGTTGCTCTTAAATTTAAAATCATTGATTTAATATTATTAATTTTTTCTGAAAACCTGCCTTGCAAAGATTTTATTGCGGATTTAGATGCATTGCTATTAGTTGAGTTTATGATATCCATAACTGCTTCTGCTTGAATTAAATCAATTTTATTATTTAAAAAGGCTCTCTCTGTGAACTCTCCCGGATTAGCAAGTCTTGCATGTTCGCCACACAAACATTCTATAATACTATTTAAAATAACTGGGTTGCCATGGGTTTGTATTTCCAGCATATCTTCGCCCGTATATGATTTGGGGTTTTCATAAAATATTGCTATAACGCTATCAATAACTTTCCCCTCATTATCTTTAATCAATGTATTTGTGGCTAGTCTTGGTAATAAATTACCTCCAATATGTTTGGTTATGATGCTTTGTACGTGGTTACCTGAAATTCTAATAACGCCAATAGCTGCATTACCATATGCTGTAGAGATCGCCGCTATGGTTTCTGTTGTTTTCATTTTTATACGGCAAGTCTTTTGTTAATAACATATTGTTGCGTAATTGATAGTATATTATTAACAAACCAATAAAGAACTAGTCCGGACGGGAACGTGGCGAACAAAGCTGTAAAAACAAATGGCAAAGCTAAAAATATTTTTTGCTGCATTGGGTCAGTTGGCGGAGGATTTAGTTTTTGTTGTATATACATTGATACGCCCATCAAAACCGGAAGCACATAATAGGGGTCCTGGCTTGACAAATCATTTATCCAGGCTAGAAATGGAGCATGTCTCATTTCAACGCTTTCAATTATCACCCAGTATAATGCAATAAAAACAGGTATTTGTATTAATATGGGAAGGCACCCACCAAGAGGGTTTACTTTTTCTTCTTTATAAACTTTCATAAGGGCCTCGCTAAATTTTTTCTTATCATCCGCATACCTTTCTTTTAACGCATTCATTCTTGGTGTTAGTTTTTTCATTTTTGCCATAGATTTATAGCTGGTTTCTGAAAGTTTAAAAAATAAAATCTTTATTAGTATTGTCAACAAAATAATTGCCCATCCCCAGTTGCCAGAAATATAATGTAATTTATCTAAAACCCAAAATAACGGGGCCGCCAAAAAAGTTAAAACTCCGTAATCAACAGTAAGATCTATGCCTGGCGCGATATTAGAAATTTCAGAAACTGTTTTTGGCCCCGCATAAAGTCTACTATTAAAAACGACGCTTTCTCCTGGCTTAACCAGAAGATAATCGGTCACTATGCCAATAAGATAAGACTCATTGTTTAGTTTTCTAGTATATATTGTTTGTTTTAAATTATTATTGCCAGGAATCCAGGCTGTGAAAAAATAATGCTGAATCATTCCAACCCATGACGATGCTGTTTTATAAAGAAAATTGCCTTCTTCAATATCTTCAAAAGTTATTTTATTAAACTTTGTTTCGTCATCATAATAGGCTGCTCCCGTATACGTGTACAACATAGTGTTACCGTTTAACTCTGGCCCTCTGTGCAAAGTATTGAATTGTCTCCATTCAATATTAGAGTTTGAATTATTTTTAATGCTTTGCTCTACATTAATTAGATGCGAGGATTTGTTAAATATATATTTTTTCTCAATATTGATATTATTTTTAGTTTTTGATTTAATGATAACGTTTAGGCTATCGCCATCCATAATGTATTCTGTCTTATTTGAGTTATATGAAATTGGTTTTTTTTCTGTTTTGCTTTGTATGTCTACTCGTGCAATATATTCTTCGCTTTTATTGTTAAGTAAAAAAATATTTTCACTGCCGTTTTTAAATTCTTTTTTAAAATTAAGTAACTCTGAAGAAACAATGGAGCCATCTTTTAGGCTAACTTTAACCTTAAGAGTGTCTGTTCTAATCGTAATAAAGTCTTCGGTTTCTAAGGCTTCGCTAGATGGAATGTCTTGCTCTTTTCTATAGTTATTTTCGCTTGGTTTTTTGTTTGCGTCTTCTGTCGCAGGGATCAAGGGTGGTGGTTGATCAACTATTTGACTGGTGGGGCTTGCTTGTTCCCACGCGTCATAAATCAGTATCAACACAAAAAAAAGAGCACTATATAGAAAAAGCCTGCTATTCATTTGTTTCCTTTTTTGGAATAGGGTCATACCCGCTTGTTCCGCCTGGCCTACAGCGGATTATTCTTTTAATAGAATGCCAGGCCCCTCTGAATAAACCATGACGTTTTATGCACTCCAAGCTATATTCTGAACAAGTTGGTAGGTGTCTACAGCTTGGCGCTAACAGTGGTGACACAATATATCTATAGCAATGTATTATTGCTGATGCGGTTTTAATAGCAGTTTTATTGATTGTGTCCATTCTTGCATAAGAATATCACTTATTTCGTTTTTTTCGGAATAGATTTTGTTAGAAATTACCATCAAAATTTGAACATTGTTTAAGTTTTTAGATTTATCTTTGAAATCTTCCATAACTCTTCTTTTTATTAGGTTTCTTATCACCGCTAATTTAATTGCTTTTTTAGATATTGATATTCCGAGCCTTGAAGCTTTGTTGGTTTGTGTTTTGTAATAAAAAACAGAGTTTTCATTTATAATTTTTTTGTGGCGCTTAAAATTAGCTAGGGTTGTGCTTTTAACTTTTATTGAATAGTCTGCTTTTGACAAAAGATTATGCGCTTAGCACCGCTCTGCGTTTTGATCTTCGGGCGCTGAGTATTGCTCTGCCCGCCGCAGTGCTCATTCTGGCCCTAAAGCCATGCTTTCTTTTGCGTTTTAGGTTGCTGGGTTGAAACGTTCTCTTCATAGTCTTCTTTCTCGGTCTAATATAATGGTGATTATAATTTTCTTTGTCAATGTGTAAATAAATTATTTTTATGAGATAATAACACTTACCGCGATAAAAAGCATTATTGACGTAAACACTATGAATGAATCAGCGCTTTGGGATAAATGCCTAGAGGCCTTTAACGACGTACTCTCAGACAAACAAATGAAGACGTGGTTTCACCCTCTGGAAGTTCAAAGGGACAGCAACACATTAAAAGTTGTTGCTCCTAATAAGTTTGTTAAAGATGAGATTGAAAACGAGTATTTCTTGTTGATAAAAGAAACCGTGATAAACAAAAGCCTGAACCAAGTATCTGAAATTCTGCTGTCGTTGCCTGATCTGCCCCCACAAAAACAAAAAATTGTTGGAAAACGCAAGCCTCTTAAAAACAGTCTAAACAAAGACTTAACGTTTGATAATTTTGTCGAGGGTAAGTCTAACCAGCTTGCAAAAGCCGCCTGTGTTTCTGTGGTTTCGGCTCTGGGACAATACAACCCGCTTTATATTTATGGTGGTGTTGGCTTGGGGAAAACACATCTTCTTCACTCCATTGGCAATGAAATACTTAGGTTGGAGCCCTCCAAGCATGTAGTGTACCTGCATTCTGAAAAATTTGTTCAAGGCATGGTGACTGCGCTGAGAACACATAAAATTGAAGAGTTTAAAAACTTTTATCGCTCTGTTGATGCGCTACTAGTAGACGATGTCCAGTTTTTTGCTAACAAAGAAAGGTCTCAAGAAGAGTTTTTCCATACATTTAACTCTCTTTTCGAATATAAAAAACAAGTTGTCTTAACTTCCGACAAATACCCGAAAGAAATAAGCGGCCTAGAAGAAAGAATTAAATCAAGGTTGGTTTGGGGAATGAACGTGATGATTGACCCACCAGACTTAGAGACAAGAGTGGCTATACTCCATAAAAAAGCCGGGTTAGTTGGAGAGAAAATTCCTGATGATGTGGCGTTTTTTTTAGCAAAAAACGTTTATTCAAATGTTAGAGAATTAGAGGGGAGTTTGAGAAGGTTGATTGCAACGGCTCATTTTAAAAGAGATGAAATTAATTTGTCTTTTGCGAAGGAAACCTTTAAAGATTTAATATCCCTGCAGGAAAGGCTTATCACCATAGAGCAAATTCAAAAAACCGTTGCCTCCTACTATAAAATTAGAGTTGCTGATCTTTTGTCTGCGAAGAGGGACAGGAAAATAACTCTTCCTCGCCATGTCGCAATGATGATAGCAAAGGAACTAACGAACCACAGCCTTCCTAGCATTGGAGATGGCTTTGGTGGGCGAGACCACACAACTGTTTTACATGCGTGCAAAAAAATTAAAGGGTTAAGGTTAAAATCACCTTCTCTTGAACAAGACTACCAAAATATTGTGCATAGCCTGCATAACTAACTGTTAAAAAAATGTTAATATTTTTGAGGCCTTTTTTTATCCACACGCTCTCAACACCCTTACAACCGCAAACCAAGCGGCTACAAAGCTCAAACCAACACTGAAAACCATACACCTCTGCTCTCCAGCGAATTTTTCCAAAAACTAACAATAAAAATAATATATAATTTATATAT